>Ga0207935_1000010_pt1 | contig 66400 bp, 58 predicted proteins | sample LakMenEpi30Aug10_FD_150746 | JGI IMG/M metagenome (GOLD analysis project Ga0207935, IMG submission 150746) | Freshwater microbial communities from Lake Mendota, WI - 30AUG2010 deep hole epilimnion (SPAdes) | ecosystem: Environmental > Aquatic > Freshwater > Lake > Epilimnion/Euphotic zone ...
TACCCAAGACTCTAAAGTATAAGGGGATCTATTTAAAAATTGTAACGATGATGCATTAGAAAATGTTACACTTTCAGATTGTGTGTGATCAAAATCAAAGTATCCATTTGTATTATATGTCGGTGTGTTAATAAGTGTACCATTATTATTGTTAATGCTTAAATCATTCCAAATTGTACCAGTTCCTGTATAGCTTGATACATTCCCTGCATCTAAATATAATAATAGTCCATCTGTAACAATTGATAATTTTGGTATTGTAGCAGATAAAGGAGTATTTTGAACTACGGTTGACTCATCTGGGAGTGGATCATTAACAGCAATTGTAACTCCTGATTCAGATTGTATAGCTCTAACACTAACTCTATTATTTGACACATCTATAGCTACAGTATAGCCAGAGCCTCCAGTGGTATCTGTATCATTAGGGTCTTGTGGGATAGATTGTAGAAAACTAGGTACTAAAATTGACTTCAAATCTATATATCCACTACAAGAGCTAGCATCTGGGTCACAAATTTCCTTATAAGTACGATTGAGTTCGTTGGGATAACTTCCCTCTTGTAATTTATATTGAGTAATAGCACTTTCTAAAGTCTGAACACTATTTTTACGAGCATCATTACGAGTTTCAATAAATCTAGCTTCTGCATTGAAATTTACTAATCCAATGGTCAATAAAATACCAATTAAAGTAATTACTAATAAAATTTCTATTAAAGTAAAAGCTTTCTTTAATATTTTAGTCTTCATTTGTATGATATTAATTTTATTATTTATTCTGATCTAAGCGCTTTAACTGGATTAAGGGTTGCTGCTTTCAAAGCTGGATATATACCAGCAAGTATACCAATTCCAATACTAATACATACTATAACTAGAGTAGATATTAAATCAAAGTTAAAGAAAGTATCTACTTGAAATCCAATTTTATTTAGCTCTTGGACTATAAATATATTTCCAACTTGCATACTAATTATTACCACAACTAATCCTGTAACTCCTCCTAATAAACCTATTATAGATGATTGTATCAAGAACACGCCTAAGATTTGAATATTAGAGGCTCCCATGGATTTTAAAATTCCAATTTCTTTAGTTTGCTCGTAAATACTCATTACCATTGTATTAGTAATTCCAATAGCAGCAATTACTGCTGAGATTGCACCAAATGCTATCATAGCAATAGTAAATGCTTGTATAATCTGATCCAAGAATCCTAATACATCATCTGCAGTAAATATTCCTTTAAAGTTATATTTGTCTTTGATTTGTTGTTTAATATCCTTAATATTAGACTCATCCCCTGTTACTCGAAGCAAATCATATCCAACTGTTGATATATATTCATCTTTAGAATCAAATCCTCCAATATCTGAAAGTATTCCTGTCGAAGTATCTAGAGACATAATAGCATTATTTCTCTCCGCACCGATATCAAATACTCCTTTAATAGTAAAGTCAAATTTTTTATCGAGAACTTCTTTTGTTTTCACTGTTCCAAATAAAGCACTTTTTGAGGTTACAAAACTTACTTTTTTTCCCACTAAATCTTCTGGATTCATATCATAAAATTCAGCAACTGATTTTGAAATAAAAATAGTATTTCCTTCAGGTTTACTTTTATCTCCCCAGAAATCAACAAAATACGTATCATCTCCCTTTATATCCCACCCAGATATAAAGGCTGGGCTATAAGGTTTATCTTGACCATCTAACTTAATCTCCAAATTATTAACAATAGTGACAGGAGATACCTGAGTAACTCCATTAATATTTTTTATACCATCAACTGTATCTTGAGTGAGAAGTGTTGTTTCTTTTGAATTACTATTATCATTTGATGGAGGAATAACAACGCCAGGACCACCTGAATTTGAAATTAATATTTGATTTGATTTAAATTGTGTCTGAATTGCATCCACTAATAATGTTCTCAAGGCTTGCATTCCAAATATTATCAAAGACAATAAAATTACCGCAATTGTAATCCCAAGACTAGTCAGAATTGTACGAAGTTTTCGTCTTGCTACTAGGCTGATCGCATACTTAAACATAATATCAAATATTATCTACTAATTGACCATCTCTCAAGAATAACTTCCTGTCAATCCCCTCAGCTAAATGTAAATCGTGGGTGACTAAGAACATTGTCATATTCTCCTCTGAATTAAGCTCAAATAGAAGATTCATAATCTCTTTACCAGTCACAGAATCCAAGTTTCCAGTTGGCTCATCAGCTAATAAAATCTCTGGCTTAGCTATAAGAGCTCTAGCAATAGCAACTCTTTGCATCTGACCCCCAGAAAGTTCATTAGACCTATGTTTTAATCTGTCTGACAAACCAACCTTATCTAATAGATATTTTGCTCTATCCTCTGATTCTTTCACCGAGAATTGTTTTCCAAATTTTACGGGTAATAATACATTTTCTAGTACATTCAGATCTGAGATAAGATTAAATTGTTGAAATATAGTCCCAACCTTAAATCTTCTATAGACATTGGGATTATAATCTTTTATATCTTTATTATCTACAATTACCTGCCCTTCATAAATCCTATCAAGCCCCCCTAGAATATTGAGTAAAGTTGATTTACCCGACCCCGAGCTACCTATAATAGCCACAATTTCTTTGGTTTGCGCAGTGAATGAAATGTCGTTTAAAGCAGTGACCCTATTGTCTTTATTCATCTGATAGACCTTCTTGAGATTTTTTACCTCTATCATATAGATTGTCTTAAAGTTTCTACTTGTTCAATAACACTATCTACATTAATCTGCTCAAACTGTAATAATTCTTCTGGAGTACCACTTCTTGGAATCTCCTGAACAGAAAGTGATCGAATAGGAATACTCACATCTTCTAATTCTGATCTTACAGCCTCCGCTATACCTCCAGATTGACTATGATCTTCTACCACAATCAAACCTTTAGTCTCACGAGCAGCCAAATGTAATGTTGCAGTATCAAGAGGTTTTATACTATATAAATCTATCACCCTGACCCTAACTCCTCTTTCAATTAGTATATCATAAGTCTTTAAACATTCATAGACAGTAATTCCAGCTCCGACCAGAGTTATTTCATCTAATTCACTACTATAAATAGTTTTACTACCACCAATTACAAAACTTTCATTATTAGAATATATCACAGGCAAATCGGCTCTAGTCAATCTAAGATAACTCATTCCTTCATATAAATAGGCTTGTTCGGTTAATTTTAGAGCAGAAACGGCGTCACTTGGATATAATACTATAGACCCAAACATTCCTCTAAAGAAAGCTATGTCATTGAGTGCCATTTGAGATGGACCATCTGCTCCAATTGAAACTCCTGGATGAGTTCCTACCACAACCATATTAACTTCATTATATTGAGCCATACGAATCTGGTCATAAGCTCTAGTCAAGAACCCTGCAAAAGATGTTACAAATGGTTTTTTGCCAGCCAAAGATAATCCTGTCGCTACTGATAACATATTTTGCTCAGCAATAAACATCTCCACAAATCTACTAGCATCAATATGATTAGAATAGGTAGAGTTACTTACTTCAGCATCAAGCACAATGATATCATTATAATTACTCGTAAGAATTTTAATTGCTTCTCCAAAAGCCTTGCGTGGAGACACTAATTCTTCTAGACTATAATTTGGATATGTACTATCCTCTAATCTGGGCGGAATATAATTATATGGTGTAAGTTGTATAGGTGACTCAATCTCTGCTCTTAATCCCAAATCAAGATGTCCTAATTCTTCAATATAAACGTCAAATTGTTCTTGTGTTAGAGCTTTTCCATGCCAATTATCTTTATCCTCAATCAAAGATATACCTTTACCTTTAATAGTTTTAGCTAGTATTACAGTTGGTTTATCTGAGTTTTTAGCCTGATTGATAGAATTTATAACTTCTTCTAAATTATGACCATCTATTATGATTGTATTCCAGCCAAAAGCTTCAAATCTTTTTTGATATACTTCTATTTTATAACCCTCCATAGTCTCTCCTCGCTGCCCTAATCTATTGATATCTACTATAGCCACCAAGTTATTAAGGCCGTAGTATGAAGCACTAGCAGCACCTTCCCAAATAGACCCTTCAGCTAATTCACTATCTCCTAACAGAACATAAGTATATGAATTAACTTTATCAAACTTTTTTGCATTAAGAGCATAACCTATACCAATACCTAGTCCCTGCCCAAGAGACCCTGTAGCTGCATCTGTAAATATAAATCTACGACTAGGATGTCCCTCTAAAACACTTGTGAATTGCCTTAACCCTTGAATTTCTTCAGGAGTTATTACTCCTGCTAATAGCCACAAACTATATAGAAGTGGCGAAGCATGACCTTTTGAAAGAATAAATCTATCATTATTGATATCTTTAGAATTATTAATATTATAATGGAATCCACCTCCAAAAAACAATCCTACACCTAACTCTACTGATGATAAAGAAGAGCTAGGATGACCCGAACCAGCTTGAGTAGTAGAATACAAAATCCAATATCTAACTAAATTAGATATATGCTCTAATTGGCTAGTTGTGTATTTCATAATCTGTATGATTATTTTCTAATTCTGTTATTTTAGACAATCTTCTAATATGTCTCTCTTGATATGATGGTTCGGTTTCAATAAAAGTTCCCACGATATCTGGAACAATATCTAATTCCAAAGTTGATGATAATGCTAAAATGTTAATATGATTATGCGCTCTTGCAATAGCTGTTGTCTCAATAGAATACAATAAAGCAGCCCTAGCTCCTGGTATTTTATTAGCAACAATACTTACTCCAACACCTGTTCCGCAAATAACAATACCCAAAGAATTATTTTCACTCACAACTCTCCTTGCAACTTCAGAGGCATAATCTGGATAATCATCATCTGGATTATAATCTACATTACCGCAATCTATTACTTGCAAATTTTGTGAGTTTAAAAACTTAATAATTTCTTGTTTCAGATAGAAACCTCTATGGTCTGAGCCTATGTAAATCGTGTTTATGTTCATACGTTTATAATTATTTTTGTAACAACCTAAGAGCCAATCGAATTTGTTCTGAAATATCTAAAGTACTGTCTAAAGTAGAGATAATATTTTGAATTTGTGATGGTTTATACCCAAGAGACTCCAAAGCATCCCAAACATCTTGAGTGGATTGTGAAGATCCAGCATTAGACACAGTATTCTCACCCAATTCAGAGTTATACAAATTACCCAACTTATCTCTTAGTTCCAAGATAATTCTCTCAGCAGTTTTTCTACCAATTCCAGAAGCTTGATTCAAAACATTAACTCTCTCTTGTTGAATAGATTGCATTATAGCCTCAGGCTGATCTAAGTCTAAAATTGCCAAAGCACTTTTTGCACCAACACCATTAACTGATATTAAATACTTAAAAAGTTCAAATGAAATCATATCCAAAAATCCAAACAAAGTTAAACTGTCCTCTTTAACATCAAGATAAGTAACTAGAGACGACTCCTCCCCAATAGCTCCAATAGAATTATAAGTAATAGTATTAACCAAAACACTATACCCAACTCCATTAACATCAATAATCAAGTTATTATTTTGTTTGTATTTAATTGTTCCTGATAAACTTGCAATCATAGTTTTTTATAATAATATAATTATATCATATTTTCATATAATTATACATAGTTTATGAAAATTTTAAAAAATATTATTTTTATGCTACAATTAATAAGGTATTGTTTTAATACCTTATTAATAAATTAAATAAAACTATTATGATAAAAGTAGGACAGCCAGCTCCTGATTTTACTCTACAAGGATATCAGGACGGTAAATTTGCCGAATATTCATTATTTCAAATCACTAATTCTGGGAAATGGGTAGTATTATTCTTCTATCCACTAGACTTTACTTTTGTGTGTCCAACTGAAATTACTGGATTTAACAAAAAAATTGAAGAATTTGATAAGTTAGGAGCACAAGTACTAGGAGCTAGCGTAGACAGCGTACACTCACATAAAGCTTGGGTGGAAAAAGATTTAGGAAAATTAGAGTTTCCACTTCTATCTGATTTCAAAAAAGAAACCGCTGACAGCTATAACATTTTAGTAGATGATGATGGTGGTGTTGCTCTTAGAGGAACTTTCATCATTGATCCTAGTGGGGTTTTGAGATATGCAGTTGTATCTGACTTAAATGTAGGACGAAGTATTGATGAGACTGTAAGAGTATTGTCAGCTCTTAAAAATGGAGGTCTTTGCCCAGTAGAATGGGAAGAAGGAGAAGCTACTTTATAAGAGTTTATTCACATAATAAAAAGGACGGCTTCAAACCGTCTTTTTTATTTGTAATTACTTAAATTATATTAAGCCTCTATTCCAACTAATTTAGCTAGGGTAGCTCTATCATAACCAATTAAAATTTGTCCATCTACATCGATTACAGGCACTCCCATTTGGCCACTTTTCTCTACTAATTCATTTCTCTTTTCAGTATCAGTAGCTACATTGTAATCAACAAAAGGGACATTATTCTCAGTTAAAAACTCTTTAGCTTGTTTACAAAAGCCACAAGTTGGGGTTGAATAAATTTCTATCTTTGGTGTACTCATAGTTTTATAATTAAATTCAATACAGTTATATTATATCACAATTATTGCAATAGTTCATCTAGATATTTTTGAAAGATTGCAATGTCTAGGGCTCCTGCAATTCTAATACCTTTTGTTAACTTACCATTTTCTAATTTACCGATTATAAATCCTGGAGTTCCAGTAATTCCATTATCATTCCCAAATTTCACACCAGACTTAACCTTATCCAAAGTTTTTTCATCTTTTAGACAAGTATCAAACTTAGTAGTATCTAAATCTTTGATTGCCCTTGCCAATTCATTAAGTTTAGATTCTTTCATCCCATCTCCTCCACTCTCAGTATTATTAAAAATAGCTTCTATATAGTCAAAGTAGGCTTGGTTACCTTTTTGCTGATAGACACATTGAGCGGCTATAGCCTGTTTAGTAGCTAAAGGATCATGGAATGACAAAGGGTAATCTTTCCAAGCAAGAATTGCTTTACCTGTATCTACATATTGAGAGATGATATCACTACGAGATCCTTCGTGAAACCTTTTACAAAATTGACATTCAAAATCTCCAAATTCTATAATAGCAATTTTAGATTCTGACTTTGAACCTAAATAAGGAGTGTCTTCAGATAAATCTAAATTTATATCTTTAGCCTCAACTGGATCATTTTTAGCGCTAGGCACATTATTATTATCAGTATTCGCAGAATTATTTACCTCTCTTGATCTAAGACCATTATATAAAATTGCCGAGGAAATCATCATACCAGATAAAAGTATAGAGGCAATTACTAAGAGAATTGATTTATTTTCCATATTATATTATGCTATTTAGTATAGATATAATTATATCACAAATTTTTATCTATCACAAAAACATATTAAAAGACTTTAATTAAATAACAATACTACTATGATTTATGACACTATTATAATTGGAGGAGGTCCAACAGGAACATCTGCCTCTATCTACGCTGCCCGCAAGCAACTCAAGGCTATTTTAATCACAGATAGTTTTGGAGGACAATCTGTAGTTTCTAATGATATTGACAACTGGATTGGAGATATTAGAATTTCTGGTTTTGAATTAGCTCAAAAATTTGAAGCCCATATCAAAGCTCAACCTGGACTCGAGACTTTAGTAGATAGAGTTGCTAAAATTGACCAAGTCTCAGAGACACCTTATCCTATATATGAAGTAACTACCGAGGGTGGTAAAGCTTTTCAAACTAAAACCTTAATACTAGGAATGGGAGCTCATAGAAGAAAATTAGATATACCTGGGGAAGCTGAGTTTAGTGCAAAAGGAGTAGCATATTGTGCCACTTGTGACGCTCCGTTTTTTGAAGGACAAAAAGTAGCTGTTGTTGGAGGAGGAAATGCGGGTCTTGAAAGCGCTCTAGATTTACTTGCCTATGCAAGTGAGGTCTATTTATTAAATCGTAGTGATGAACTCAAAGGAGACCCTCAGACAGCTGAAAAAATCCAAAAACATCCTAATTTCAAAGGAATACTCTATAATACGGTAGTCACAGATATATTTGGGGGAAAATTAATGACAGGAATACATTATCAAAATCTCAAGACACAAGAGATGAATGAACTTGCCATTACAGGATTATTTATTGAAATTGGTTCTCTTCCTAATTCTGATATGGTAAAACATCTAGTTGATACCAATCAAATTGGAGAGATTATTATTGATCACAAATACTCCACCACCTCCCGAGCAGGAATATTCGCTGCTGGAGATATCACCGATGAAGCCTATAAACAGAATAATATATCCGCTGGAGACGCTGTCAAAGCTGCTTTATCCGCCTACAATTATATTCACAAATTGGAGGGGTAGTTTAATATTACATATGCCACTTAAAGAAGTGCTCAATAAAGCGAAGGTTATGAGTAAAGAAAAAAAGCTTGAGATAGAGAAAAATTTAGAGTATGCTAAAAATATTATAGATGGAACCAATAATGTATATAAGGTACAAGAAGACATCTTTACTAAATATGGCTATATTTTAGGTAAAAAAGAAACAAGCCTTATACTGATAAAATCTATTCTTAGATCCATTTCAATAGAACAAGTTGATGAATTAATGTGGAATCACTATCAAGATATAGATTGGAAAATATTACAAAAATATAATGACTGGGATTCTATTCTAAGATTAAAAGATCGTAAAAAAATTATATCTGAATGTATAGATATTCTTAGAATTAGTAAAGGAAATATTTATAGACCTATAATCTATACCTTAATTTCTCACATAGAAGGTTTATGTAGAGATATTATACTCGAATCTTTTGAAGAAACATCAAAGAGTTACACATATCCAGAATTAAAAAATAATATTACAAAAATTTTGGAAGAAATCTCTTCCAAAAAACAATTATCTTATAATAGTAAATCTGATCCCATTATAATAGATCATATATTTTCTAAGTTAATTACTGAATATTTGTTTATGAATGCTGATCATAAAGAATCAACAGAGGATATTCGAACTAAAAACCCATTTTTACTCTCAAGACATAAAATAATACATGGAAATATTTTTACAAACGAAGCTCTATCAAAAGGTAATCTTATTCGTTTATTATTAATATTTGTATATCTTGGAGATATTTATTACTGGCTTAAAATTAAGAAACCATAAACTCCTGAAACACCTTCGTTTTTTCCAATAATCTCAACTCCTCTTTACACCATTCTGAAAAAGTTACTTCATCAGCAAAGGCTCTCTCTACAAATTCATCCCAATCAAGCCATTCAAAATTCTCTACTTCTTCAGGGTGCGGATTGACTATATCTGAGCTAATCCCAAAGAATATCGGACAAATTTCATTTTCTACCACTCCATCTCGCTCAAAAGTATAGCGATAAGGACTTGCCTCCACTAAAGCCTCAAAATACTCAATCCCTAATTCATATTTAGCTCTCCTACTGACAGCATCTATAGTCTCCTCTCCAAGTTCAGGGTGACCACAACAACTATTGGACCAAACTAATGGCCAAGTTTTTTTACCTGACCATCGCTGTTGAATTAAGAATTTTTTGTCAGACGGGCGAAAAAGAAAAAGCGAAAAAGCTCTATGTAATGGAGTGGTCAGAGTGTGAACTTCAGATTTAGGAGCCACTCCTATTACTTCATTGGCGTCATTTACCAAGACTACGTGTTCAAAGTCAGGTTTTGTTAGCATTTTGATAGTTTATTTTTTCAACTCAGCATCTATTAGCTTTTTGAATTCATCTAAATTTTGAGGATTTTTTAATACAACTCCATTTAAGATAAATGTTGGAGTTGAATTAACTCCAAGAGCTACTCCTGATTGATAATCTTTTTCTACCCTTTCTTTGGAATCATCTTCTGGCAATAAATCCTCATCAAATTCAGCCACATCAAGTCCTATGGATTTAGCATAAGCTCCGAATAAACCTTTTGGATCTTTTTCTTTAGACCATTCAGCTTGATTTTTGAAAAGAATGTCTTTCATCTCCCAGAATTTACCTTCCTCTCCTGCAGCCTCGGCAGCTTGAGCAGCTAAATCAGCATTAGGATGAATACTTCTTAAAGGGAAATGTCTATATACTATTTTCAAATCCTCCCCACTATAAGACTCTTGCAACTGCTTTACAATATCCTCAAAAGCCCTACAAGCTGGACATTGAAAGTCAGAATACTCTACCAAGGTTACTTTAGCATCTTTATTACCTAAATAAGTATCCTCATCTGTCACCTCTACATTTACATTTTTGGAACCTGAATCTTGAGTTCTAATACCCCAAAATATAGCTCCCACTACTACCAAAACTGTAATTACAACTATAACTTTTCCTATTAAATTATTTTCTGCATCCATATCTATATATTAAGTTTATAATTCTTTTTTATTATAGCATAAAATGGAAAATTTTTGTATACCGATTATATTATATTGCAATTGTATTGATTTTATGGTATACTTTCACTCGTCCCAATGCGCTACTTTGTTACCATGTCCATCTTTTCTTCGAATCGACACGACCTACGGGTCATTGATTTAATCAATGGGAGAGGTGATCTGAGCTTTCAAGCTTGCCAGCCTTTAGTTGGGAAAAATGCTCCTAAAGAGCATCACTGGATACCTAATACTGATAAAGAAAATATACCTCTTGAAAAATGTGGTTGGAGGTTTATACAAGAAAGAACCATAGATATAGCGAGGTCATATCAAGATTTAGTTAGGGGGCTAAAATTTAAGCCTCATTATATTAAGGGATATATCTGGGCAATGGGAGGAGCTCAAAAATGGGGGAGATTAGTTGCAAAAAATAAACTCATTAGTTCTTTTGAATTATGGGAATTTATATTTAAGTTATCTCTATACCTTATTTTTAGTAAGTACGAGATAATTCATGGAAATATTACCGGATTACACACCTATATTATAAAAGGTGACAGGAGGCCAATACTCATGACTCCAAATAGATTTGTGACCCGTCCCAGAGGGTCGGAACTCATCAGAACTTGGTGTTGGTATATAGTGAGAGGACATGAAGATGAAGATAACTTCATTTCTTTACTGAAGACGGAAAAGAATAAATTGATTGTAAAACTATGGCTATTGGGAGCTATGTTTGACTGTATCAATGATACAGAATATTACTGTGGAAACATTGGAAAGATATCTGATATTTGGAGTTCGATCTAAAGAAATAAATTTCTCCTCTCGCCTTCAACAAATCCCTGTTTTGAAACAGGGGTTTTTATTTTTTAATGACTATGCCCATGATGAGATATAGTCTCGGCTTTAGTAGTTCTTGATTTATGAATATAATTATCAAAGACTTTGGCTGCAATAAAGCTAGTAATTGGGACGGCGAGGATAATAGCTATACTTCCAGATAATGTTCTTACTAATTCTTGAGCGATAAATTCAGAGTTTAGAGTTACCCAGATTGGTATATTTGAGCTGTTAATGTAAAGAAGTAGGAATAATGGCAAACTAGAACCAACATAAGCTAAGGCCAGAGTATTGACTAGTGAAGCAATATGATCTTTTCCCACTGACATACCCGCTATATATAATTGTTTGAACCTAGTCTTTGGATTAGCTCTTTTAATCTCATCTATTGTAGCTGCTTGTGCTACTGAAACATCATCTAAGACTCCAAGCATACCAACAATTACTCCAGCCAAAAGTATCCCTCTTAAGTCTAAATCTACATTGGCAATAGATGCTAAATAAAAAGTATCTTCACTCCCAACCCCAAACATATGGGCTAAATGTACAAAGATGACAGATATTCCATAAGCCAATATAAGAGTAATATTCATACTAATAAAAGAAATAAAAGTCCTCAATCTAAACCCGTGTGAAATAAATATAGTCAAAGTAATAATGCTAAAACTAGCTATAAATGTTACCAAAACTGGATTTTTACCATCTAATAATGATGGTACTAGATATCCAATTAAAATCCCTACACTGGCTATTAAACCCAACATAGAACCCACCCCCTGCTTGCCTGTAAAAACTAAGGTTAAAACTAAAAATACACTCACCATACCAAGCAATCCAGGCAGTCTATATCTGTCTTGAATATAATATTTTTCTTCTTCTGCTACTTTGGTTTTGACCACTACTAGAACATCTCCCTTTTTATAAATTTGGCTTTCTTGTAAATCAGTCCCGCCACCATTTTCAACTACTATAATTTCGTCTTTTTTGTCTTTATCTAAAATTTTCAAAGTCAGCTTTTGAGTTATTAGTTTTTGACCAAGCAACTCACTTTCACTACTTTCTACCGCCTGCACCTCCGATCTATAAAATGTATCTGGTTCGACATATGTATTAATTTGAGAAGCTTCTTTGTTATCATTATTAAATGAGTTTTCATCTAGAATTTCTGTTGTATCTGAGTCATTAATTAGAATATTCTCTTGATCTTGTGCAAAAGTATATATGGGCAGAAAAATTAAAGTTATTATCCCCAGAGAATAGATGAATCTTTTCATATTTTATTTTTATTTATTTTTTGAAATAATTTCTTTATTGATATATGGATGTAATACTTTTGGAATACGAATACTACCATCGGCTTGCTGATAATTCTCCATAATAGCAATTATAATCCTGCCAATAGCAAAGACAGTCGCATCATTCATATGCACAAAGTATTTTTGTCCCTCGATATCTTTGTATCTAGTTTGCAAGCGACGGGATTGAAAGTCTCCCATATAATCAGAGGTATGGGTCTCACGATATTTATTTTGTCCTGGTAACCAAGTTTCTATATCATAAGCCCGAATATCTGGAGTTCCCATATCAGCTGTACATTTGAGAACTACTTGATAGGGCAATTCCAATTGTTGCATCAAATACTCCTGAATAGCTAAAATCAAATCCTGCTCAGCAAAACCAGAATCTTTATCACTAAAGACTTCAATTTCAATTTTATCAAATTGATGTAATCTCAAAATTCCTTTCATATCCTTACCGTAGGTCCCGGCTTCCCTTCTAAAAGCAGTAGAATACCCTACATATCTTAAAGGCAAGTGTTTATGATCCAAGATTTCATCCATATGCAATGGACCTAAAGTATGCTCTGCACTACCCACTAACATCAGACCATCTTCTGTAGTTTTATATCTATCATCAATTGGATCAAGCCTACCCATTCTTTTCATAACCTCCTCCTTCATCAAAACTGGAGGTATTATTGGAATATAACTATTATAAGGAATATTTCCTAAACCAGACTTATTAGCTATGTCCTGAATAGTATTACTATTTTGTAAGATAGAAATCACCCATTGTATTAAAGCAAATTGCAAAAGCACCAAATCTCCCTTCAAATAAGCAAATCTGGCTCCTGAGACTTCGGCAGATTTCTCAGTATCAATTAAATCTAAGTTTTTACCAAGCTGCCAATGTTCTAAAGGAGTAAAACTAAAATCTGGCTTTTCACCAACTTGTCTTATCACCACATTTTCATCCTCAGATAAACCAATTGGGGTGTCAGATGAATAAATATTAGGGACTTTATACATTTCCAACTGATAAAGCTCATCAATTTTAGTAAAGTCTTCGTCTAGAATTTGTAATTTATCTTTTATATCTTTACCTTTTTGGATTAAATTTTGTTTTTCACTATCCAAGAGATTAGACATTTGCTTCATCTGCTCGGCAATAGTATTTTTATCTGCTCTCAAAGCCTCAATTTGTTGTAAAAAAACTTGTCTCTGCTCATATATAGCTAATAGACTATCCATATCCACAGAAACTTTTTTATTCTTTGCAACTTCAATCAAAAAATCTCGGTTTGCTTTAATATAAGATATATCTAACATAATTATAAGTGATTTTATATAATATAAAGTATATCACAGCTTACTTATACACTCAATATAAATTGTATGGTATAATTAAAACAGTAATTAAATCATAAAAATGAAAACTTTAACCAATAAAGGGTTCTCGCTTGTAGAAATACTTTTATCAATCACCCTATTAGCTATATTATTTGCTATAATAGTTACAAGAGCAAATCCTAGAAATATAATTTCTATAACTAAAGACAATGAAATAGAGGCTGATGCTCTATCAATTTATCATGCTTTAGAACAGTATACTATAACAAATAATGCATATCCAGAGTCTGTAAAAAGTATGTCTAAAAACTCTTTAGCTAACATTTGTAAAAGCACAGCTACAAGCTGCACCTCGCCGAATATAAATTTATCTAATATATTAGTGCCTGTATATTTATCAAAAATTCCAGAATATTCTACGGATTCTAACAATAGTGGATTTTATGTAATAAAAGATTCTAATGGTAAAATTGGAATTGGAGGAGTAAAACAAGTTAATAATACTACCTTTGTGAAGGGATTAGATGATCAAATCTTTACCCCATAAAGTATAGATCTAGTTTAAATTTGAGATCCTAAGATACTGAATAAAACTATCTATTAAAACCAAGGTATTTATTGTCATGTGCTGGTGAACGGACTCGAACCGTTACAGAGTTACCTCCAAAGGATTTTGAGTCCTTCGTGTCTACCATTCCACCACACCAGCTGTGAATAATTATCCTTATAAATAACTATGTTAGTATACCTGTCTATAAAACCCTTGTCAATAATGTAAATGTATGTTATACTTCAAAAGTATTAGCAATATCAAAATAAAAGATTAAAGATATGCATAACTCAGATGACAAATCTCAGCAAATTGCTGAACTAGAACAAATCGTAAAAGAAGCTGAAGCTAGGTTAAACCAAGCTAGATCTATGCTAACTCAAGTTGCTGGAGCTAGTCAACCTTATGTAAGTGTTGCTGGACAAGCAGAAAAAATTGTACTAGGAGAATTTACCGGAGAATATATGGTAGATGAAAGTAAAAAACAATATCCTGTACCTGCCAATTATGCTAGTAAATCTAAATTAATTGAAGGAGATCAACTTAAGCTAACAATTACTGCAGATGGAGCTTTTATATATAAGCAAATTGGACCAGCTCCTCGCAGAAGAGCTATTGGAAATATAACCTATCAAGACAATAGTTACTTTGCAAAGGTTGGAGACGAACTATATAGATTATTAACCGCTTCAGTAACATACTTTAGACTATCTCCTGGAGATGAGGTAACAATATTAACTCCTCTTACTAAAAAAAGTGAATGGGCAGCTATTGAAAATGTAGTCAGCTCTCAGACTCTTGGAATTGTAAACCCTAATGCCCCCTCACAATTAAGCAATACAGCCGTAACTAACTATCAACCCCCTACACCTGAAGATTCTACCTTAAATACTGAAGAAGATAATTCTGAAGATAATGGAGACTCAGATGATGAAGAGTTAAAAATACAGCCTTGGTAAATATCAGAGAAATTCTAGTATTTGGTATGGTTGGAGTAATAAATACCTCGATTGATATCGGGGTATTTATGTTTTTAAAATATATATTTCAAATTGACAATCAATCTGGCTTATTAATTGTAATAAATTTAATTTCTATTGTATTGGCAATCATTTTTAGTTATTTTGCCAATAAATACATTACTTTCAAACAAAAATCTACAACTAATACTAAAGAAGTGTCTGGATTTATAGCTGTAAATTTATTTGGATTTTTAATTAATACCACTATTTTAAGAATTACTATTTCTCTATTGCCTGCTGAAATTAGTTTATCACCAATCCCGGCATTGATAGATCCAGCACTTATTGGTAAAATATTAGGGACAACTGGTTCTATGATAGTCAGTTTTTTTGGATATAAATTATTTGTTTTTAATAAATAAAAGAGTTTTTTATGCCAGCTTTATATCGTACTTATAGACCTCAAAATTTCAATCAAGTTATAGGTCAGGAAATCACTAAGACTACTTTACAAAATTCGATTCTAAATAATCGCACGGTACACTCATATTTGTTTAGTGGGCCCCGAGGTACGGGAAAAACCACCATGGCTAGAATTTTTGCAAAATCACTAAACTGTATTAATCGTCAAATAAATTCAGCTGAGCCTTGTAATACTTGTATAAATTGTAAATCTATTAATGATAATGCTTTTATTGATTTGATTGAAATTGACGCTGCCTCTAATCGTGGAATTGACGAAATTCGTAGCCTAAAAGAAGCTGTAAGATTTGCTCCTTCTCAAAAAAATGGCTATAAAATATATATTATAGATGAGGCCCATATGTTAACTAAAGATGCATCCAATGCTCTTTTAAAGACCCTAGAAGAACCTCCCTCTAATACAGTTTTTATTTTAGCCACTACTGATGCTCATAAAATGATACCTACTATTCTCTCAAGAGTACAAAAATTTGATTTCAAACCATTATCTCATTCCGAACTAAAGCAAAAGATCTTATTCATTGTGAAAGAAGAGAAGATTAAAATCGACGAGCAAGTAGTTAATCAAATAATTCTACAAGCAATGGGAGGAGCTAGAGATGCTGAAAGTATTTTGGGAAAACTAATTTCAGCTGGGACAGAAGATATTACAATAGACTTTGCCTCTACCATTCTAGGTAAAAACTCATATTTTGAAGCTTATATCTTATTAGAATTTTTGTCAAAAGAGCAACTATATTTAGCAATCCAACATATACATAAGCTATATGATAGTGGATATGGAATGGAGCAGTTAATTGTAAATTTATTAACTATTAGTCATAATATATTTCTCTTACAGATTAACAGCAATTTAATCCAACCAGAATCACTGCTGGACGATGAATACTTAAAGTTAGAAAATATGGCTAATAACCTATCTAGGGTTAAAGTAAGAGATTTTATTCAATCTCTTGAGATAATTAAATCTCAGACTTATTCAGCTTATTTACCATATTTACCTTTAGAATTAGTTATAGCCAAAATTTGGGATATAGATAACTTTAATCAAAATAACAACTTTGATGATATCATAGATGAGAAACCTAAACAAGAATCTAAAAATCCTATTACTGAGGAATCTAACCCTAAGATAGATCAAATCAAACCAGAAGTACAACTTACATCTAAAGTTGAAAATTTAAAACCTTATACTCCAACAGTGCAAGAAAAACTAGAAGTTGGAGATATTTATAATATTCATAAAATGTATCCAAATATAAATAAAACTATTTCCAAAAACAATAAAAGTCTAGCTATAATTTTTGCCCAAACTCAGCCAGTGACTCTAACTGATAAAAACCTAACAGTAGCTGTAGAATCAGATTTTTATAAATCAAGACTAGAAAAAAGTTCAAAGATTATTTTAAGTGCTATATTAGAGCACTTAAAATTTATTGATACTATAACTTTCATAACTCAAAAGACAAGTCCTAACTCAATGCTAACTCCAGATTTTAGCCTCGAAAACACTTCCGAGCCTAAAAACCTCAATGACACTATTGCCGATATTTTTAAAGATAGTTTATAATAAACTTTCTCTTTCTTTTAATAAAATTTCTAATTGTATATTTGTATTTTGAATATGAATAAAAGCCTCATAAGGTGAAGTTAGTGGGATAATTTGCTTTTTATTATAATTATTATAATTTAAATAATAGAAAAAATCTCTATTCATACTATAAAATAAATTTCGCATCAAAGGATCATCATCCACCGTATCTACTTCCGCATGCTCTTTGCCTAACATATAGGTAGCATACTCCCATAGTCGGAATATCGCTTTTTCAAGATTAGAATATCTTGACCAATTTCGCTCCTCTTGAATTCTGATAGTAGCTGATTTATTAGATTTACTATGTGTAATCTGAGCTTTAGTAGCAGTCAGTGCAATTTCCAAAGTAGTAGATTTAGCCATAAGATCAATATCTTTATGATTTTTAACCTCCATTAAATCAAAATAATGATTATAAGCATACCAGTGAATCCTGATATCTTGATTTTCGACCTCCCTAATCCAGGTTACTCTCCCACCTCTGAATCGACGAAAAGATTTAAGCGTCATATTCATAGTGCCACCTCTTCTCTCATTCACAATAGAGACGAAGTTTTTAATTCCAAAGCCAGTTAATAGTTTTTCTAGAGGTAATTGTCTATATACAATCGGTAAATATACTGAATTTGGGTTAAATTTAAGATAGGTTTTAATTCTATCTATTGTTCCAGCAATTTCATCCTTCCACCAATCAAAATAATACATACTTAGATGACTACTTCCCCAATAGGCATCTGGTATAATATATATCAAATCTTTTTGCAACATTTTTTGTATAATTTCGATAAGTTCTGGATATTTCTTAGCTGCTACATCTAAAAAATGACCCGTGATGATAACTGATACCTTAATATTTTGTTTGTATAAAAATTGAAATAATGGAATATAAATTTGCTGAAATTCCCTATCCCAAACAGTCTCACTTATCTTTTTGTTTACAAAAGTTAATTTAGGGTTTTTGAGTATGTCTACTAGAGATTTTGAAGTATAGGAAAAAATCAAAGATAAAGAAATCAAAACAGGATACTCTTGAGGGATAGAAATAAAATTTAATTTATCTTTACTCATACTTTATCAATCAAACCTAATAATTTTTTCACCTCTTGTGGCCAATTATGATGAGATAGATCTTCTTGTTGTCTTTTTAATAAATCAATTCTAGCATCTTTATTTTGAATAAAGTGGAGTATAGTATTGGCAAAAGCCTCAATATCATAATAGGCAAAAGTTGGAGTTGAAGGTACTACACTAATAAATCCACTTGTCTCGGAGGCAATAGTGGGCACTCCTGAGCGGATTGCCTCTAAAGCAGTCAGCCCAAATGGCTCATTAGGAGAAGGCATCACAAATAATTGGCTTGTTTTATATAATTGCTTTTTAGATTCACTATTAACCCAACCAGTAAATAGAATATTTCTTTCTAATTTTCTTTTAGCTACATGCTCTACAATTTCTGGTAAAAGATTACCCTCTATAGATCCATCTCCTGCAATAATAAAATTAACTTGTGAATCAATTTGCAAAACCCGCGAAGCCGTTTCTACCAAAAAAAACAATCCCTTTTGACCCACAACACGCCCCATAAATAATACATTTTTACCACGGTCTAAATGCTCAAATCCAATTTTCTCTGGCTCAAAACTAATATCATTATAAATAGGATAAATTTTATCAGCTGGTATATTGTAGTCCTCTATCAGAACTTGTTTTGATATATCTGAGACAACCGCAATTTTTTCAGCCTGATAAAAACCTTTTTTTTCTAATTCATACAAGGCTTTAGCGGTATGGTCATTATTATGTATATATCCCCCAGATCTATCTACCTCACTAGAATTTATATGATAATAAAATGGAGTTTGTATATTATGATGCAATAATATAAAATGAGTAGGAATAGCCATCCAATCCATACCATATATTACATCAAATTCTTGTTTATTATTTTGCAACCAATCATACACCGCATACGCATAAGCTCGTGTCAAAATTGGGGCATTATTAGGATAAAGACTTTCTTTTTTATTATTTCCTTTACTATATAATAATGGCCAGCGAATATTAGTTTTTTTCTTTTTACTTTTTGGCACAAATTCAGTCAGAGTAAATTCTTCCAGCCCAGGAATTAAATTATCTTTTTTTGCATATTTTTGAACCTCTACTTCAAGAGAAATTATATCTGGAATATTATCCGCATTATGTGGCACCAAAACTGTCACTTGTGCTCCTTGACTCCTAAGTTCATCCACCAAACTCCTGACCAACACTCCCAATCCACCTTCCATCAAAGGCAAGATTTCCCAAGATAAAATTAAGATTTTTTTGCTAGTTTGAGACATATCTAGAACAACATTATATTTGTTATATTATATCATAAAGTTATTAAATAGACTAATTTGGGTATATACAATCTTATACCACTCTTTTATACAGAGAATATCCCTCTTTAGAATCAATATCTGGAGCTAGGGCTCTTACACTGTTCGGAGGCATAGTTATCTCCAATAAACCAGCATACCCTCCTAGGGGTTCTAATGCCTCACCAGCTATTGGGGGTAATAAATCTTTGAGTACAGCCACCTCAGTAATAGAACCATTTCGCCACTGTATATGCTCGGTTATGTTCTCATTACTTGGATTTACAATTACCAAAACCGTATCCGCCACTTGATTGGTATATCTCTCAAAAGCCAATAATCGATGAGCTGGGGCTATTCTAAAATCCCCCACTCGCAAAGCTCGATGCTTTTTTCTCAAATTGACTAATTCTTTAACCCAAATTAAATCTGCATTATCATCATTAACTTGACTCCAGTCCATAGCAGCTCTTTGCTCCGGATCCCAACCACCAGTCATCCCGACTTCACTTCCATAATACAGATTAGGAGACCCCGGAAGAGTAAATTGTAAAACTTGAGCTAATTTTCTTTTGATAGGATTTTTGACTCTAGTAGCTAATCTTTGTAAGTCATGATTATCCAGGAATGTCCAACTTTTTAATAGTGGCTCTATACCAATATCTAAAATTGTATGGCTAAGCATTGAAGATATTTTCTCCACTTTAATCTGCTCTTCTACAAGCAAAATAATCAGACTTCTAAAATGATAATTCACCACTCCATCCATAGCTGGCATCCAACCAGCTGGATAATTTATAATCTCCCCCACCACCAGAGAATTTGGCTTCTCCTGATGAGTAGCTTGAGTTAATTCAGAGAGAAAATAATGACCCAAATCATAAGCCGTGTCTAGTCTCCAACCATCCACACCATCTTGCAAATAAGTTTTGACCACTGAATTTTTAGCCTGCCATAAATATTCCTGCACTGCGGGATTTTCCAAATTTAATTCTGGCAAATTGATCTGCCCCCGCCAGGTACAAGCTCCTCCGGCTAAACTTGTATCAAAAAAGAACCAATCCCTCCAAGGACTATCCGGATTATGATAAGCCTCTTGAAATTGTAGTGAATTACGCCCTATATGATTAAAAACCCCATCCAAAACTAATTTCATACCACGGCTATGCAAATTATCAGCCAAAGCTCTCAAATCCTCCTTAGTCCCTAATTCTGGAGAAATTTGCTTAAAATCTAGACAATCATATTTATGATTCGTAAATCCTAGCTGAATCGGGCTTAAATACAAAACCTCAATTCCCAAACTCTGTATATAATCCAGTTTAGCAATTAAACTTTGCAAATCCCCACCCCAAAAATCTAATTCCTGGACATAAACATTCAGCTCTGGGTTATACTCTCCAGCCTGAGGCTGATCCGACCAATCTCTTAAATTTCGTGGAGCTGAATACAAATCTTTTTTAGCCTCCAAATCAAGACTAGGAGCAAAGCGATCCACTATCACCTGATATACAATAGCCCCATTGCGCCAATCCAATTCTCTCTTGGTATAAATGTCTATCTCTATCTGAGTGCCTATGTCGTTTGTGTCTTGCTGTGGCATTCTAGTAATTTATATATCCTACTCTATAATCTCAATTGAAACAGTGATAAAATTTTGAGAAGTATTATATTTGTTATATTATAGCATAATAATCATGCAATTGATAATACAAATTTGGAGTGGGGGGGGGGATTCTATATAACTTTATTTATACAAATATTTTTGAAATCCAATAAATAAATCAATAATCCCATCTACAGTACCGAGAGACTCTTGAGCATCTTCTAAGGAGTGAAATTTATTTTGTAATAAAATAGCTAATTTATCTTGATCTAATTCTTCAAATCCAGATTGTATATATTTATCTAATACAAATTGAATAAATTGTCTTTGTGATTCGGTAAGATTTTCCAAAATATTCTCCTGAGACTGTGCAACTCGCATTTGTCGTGGAATTGGTTTAGTATCACCAGTAAAGACATATTCCAAAACATCAAATAAATCACTGTTTTCTGCATCAACTAATTGTTGTAATGTCTTTAATTTATCTCGACTAAATCCAGCCTCATCAAGCTTTTGTAGGAACTTTTTACGTGTAATAGGACTACTCCAAATAGTTCTTAATTCCTCCTCTGTACCTAATAATTTAGGCAATTCTCCAAATAAACTATGCATAAACTCCTCAGCAGACACGGGTCTTCCTCCCGCATCCCAAAATGAAGTCGAGACCATAGATTGAATTTCTCGCTCTTTGCCATCTCTCAACTTAATTTTAATTTTTTGCTTGCCCATTGGAGACTCCTCAGAATCTTCTTTAAAAATAAGATTATCACCTGTATTGATAGGTTGATACGGTTCTGGCTTAGGCGAAACAAGTTCTATAGGCTCACCATCCCAAGTAGGATCCAAGAATAGTTGATAGGCATCCACAAAATCATAAATCGTAAAGAACTCTTTCCCATCAAAAAGCCTCGTCCCTCGACCAATAATTTGCTTAAATTCAATCATTGACTTAATCGGTCGCATCAAGACAATATTCCGAATATTACGAGCATCCACACCAGTCGAAAGCTTTTGTGAAGTCGTCAAAATAGTCGGTATAGTTTTCTCATTATCCTGAAATTCTTTCAAATAATCTTCTCCAATAGCCCCATCATTTGCCGTCACTCTCACACAATAATTAGGATTTGTACTCGTCTTTTGTTGATTGATCAAATCTCTTACCGCCCCAGCATGAGCCTGATTAGCACAGAATACAATAGTTTTTTGATTCTGATCAATAAGCTCCATAAATATACTCACCCTCTTTTCTTCACGAGCCTTGATTTCAATCACTCGATTAAAGTCTTCCTCTGTATATCTCTTCCCCTCTTCCACTTCACCCTCTACAATTTCATCATCCGAAGTATATACATAATCATCAATCGTAGTCTGAATACGCTTCACCTTAAATGGAGTCAAGAATCCATCATTAATCCCTTCTTTTAATGAATAAATATATACAGGATCTCCAAAATATCGATAAGTATCTGCATTAACATCTCGTTTTGGAGTAGCCGTCAATCCAAGTTGCACTGCAGGAGAAAAATATTCCAAAATTGCCCGCCAATTTCCCTCATCATTCGCCCCACCGCGATGACATTCATCAATAATAATAAAATCAAAATAATCCGCAGGATAATCACCAAAATACCCTTCGACAGGCTCAGGGACAATTTTTTTTGATAGAGATTTTAATGAAGTAATATCACCTTTAATAAGTGCAATTTTCTTTTTTTTACTCCATTTTTGTATTTGCTTTTCTCTTTCAAATGCTAAATTAATTGTTGTAAAAGTTTCATAGTAAACTAATTTAACTGGTAAATGCAATTTAGTATACTCAGCCCCCTCTCCATTTTTATGCTGTTGTAATCTTTTACTTAAATTATAAGTACTTCCAGTATAAAAACTTCCATCACTACATTGTAAAATATACATAAATCCATTCGCCGTATCATTAATTTCTATTTCATCAAATATAACACTTTTATCTTCATTCATTGTGGTGGGTGAGCTTGTCGAACCCCCGCTCATAAAAGTTTGAAAGATCGTAAAGAAAATACTTCCATTCTTTGGAACATCCCCCTTTTTGCGAATTTCCTGAGGTTTAATACGAATCAAAGAATCCTTAGGAAAGGCAGAAAAGGCATTGAAAGCCTGCCCAGCCAGAATATTCCTATCTGCTAAGAATAAAATACGAGGACGCCGCCCAGCATCACCCTGAAGATTCCATCTAGTCTGATATAATTTCCAGGCAATCTGAAACGCAATAGCCGTTTTCCCTGTCCCTGTAGCCAAAGTTAAGAGAATCCTATCATCATTATCCGCAATAGCTTCAAGTACTCGATTAACCGCAATCTCTTGATAATAGCGAGGTTGCCAAGTACCCCCCTTATCTTCAAAAGGAATATTATTAAATTTATCCCTCCAAAGATTTTGCTCCTCAAAAATTATATTCCATAATTCATCAGGGGTGGGATATTGAGATACTAATTCCTCCATACCCGAGAGCATATCAATCTGATAAATTTCCTTTCCATTGGTAGCATAGGTTATCTGGAGAGATAATTTTTCCGCATAATCCTTGGCTTGTTGTACTCCCTCACCCACAGGATACTCTGAGCTTTTAGCCTCAATAATAGCCAATTTTACTCCTTTATATTCCAAAACATAGTCAGCCTTGAGCCGAGCACCTCGCACTCCATTAGCTTGAATTTTCCCAGCTGTAATATGATATTCACGCAAGACACGAGAACCCTCAACAACACCCCAACCTTGTGATGTCAGTTGCGGATCAATTAATTCAGCTCTTGTTTCAGCTTCATTCATATATTATTTTATTTATCTCTAAATATATCAAGATATTCTCGGTACATATAAGACTGCCCATAAGTTATATCCTCATCCTTGGGTGAGAGAATACCCAAATTCACAAAGCGATCAATTACTCTTTGAGCTCCTGACCATGTAAACCCAGTCCACTCTTGAATTGTAGCAACATTTACAATAGGTTGTCCATAGAGTTGAGTCAAAACTAATATAGCACTTTCTGAAGCCCGAGCACTCAAGGTACTAAGCTTGTCTCTATCTCGTTCTCGAAGTTCTGTAATTATTCCAGCAATATCAATCGCTTCTTGTGCAATCGTAATTACCCCATCAAGGAAAAATTCAAGCCACTCATTCACTTCTCCTGTATGATAGGCATTCAATTTCTCATAATAAACTTGCTGATATCGACGAAAATATGAGGATAAGAATAATACAGGTTTTTCTATAAACCCTTGTTGCCAAAGATAAAAAGTAATCAACATTCGCCCAGTACGACCATTACCATCCAAGAACGGATGAATAGTCTCAAATTGAGAATGTATCAAACCAGCCTTAATTAAAGTCAAGGTATCATCATCAGAATGAAAAAATTTCTCCAAATCATCTAAAGCTTTATGCATCTCATCCACTGGAGGTGGTACAAAACGAGCATTTTCTAAATTAGTTCCTCCAATCCAATTCTGACTATTACGAAATTCTCCGGGATCTGCAAAGTGAGAAGCTCTAGCCTTATCCATCAATACATTATGTAATTCTCGAATAAATCGCAGAGAAAGAGGGAAATTATCTTCTTTAACTCTCTTCACACCATAATTAAGAGCTGAAATATAGTGGAGAATATCTTGTACATCATCAGGAATATTGGTATTTGTATTCGCCTCCGCTTCAATAGCATCAATCATAGTAGCCCGAGTACCCTCAATCTGACTTGATGAAGTAGCATCCTTACGTAAATACATTAATAAGAAAAAATCTGAATCTGGTAATAACCTAGTAATCCCATCTAATTTCCCTATTAATCTAGCTGCTTGATCATTTTTTTTGAGAATAATTGGAGCAAAATCGAAACCAGCCTCAGGAGGAAAAGGAAGAGTTATAAAGGCATTATATCCTTTAGGTTGTTTTACTATATGACCGATTTCACTATGCTTCATAGTTTGTATATATTACAATTAAATATATATACAAAGTATATCAGTTTGTATATATTCAGTCAATAGATATATACAAAGTACCCTAGTTTGTATATATTTGTACTTGAGATATATACAAACTTTTTATAAAATCTCATAGGGGAGACCTTTCAGTCGCCTGTATTTTGTATTTCTGTCCTATGAGCATTTTGTCTCCCTTTGGAGGGAGTACCCGTAGGAGGAGGGTGGATAGAGTCTAATTTATAAATCTTATGTAGTAATTTTAATTTAAAAAATATTGTGCTATCTATCCACCTCCGGCACTTCGTGCCACCTCCTCCAAAGGAGGACAGTTTATTTTACAATTCCCCTGCGAAGGCTTTTTGGAGAAGAGATTTTTTAAGTTCTTCCAAATCACTGAGCTTCTGAGTATATATCGCTTCTAACTTTTGCGTCTCAGCTCTCAGGGCATCAAGTTGGCGGACGATATTTTGTTGTTCGGGGAGAGGAGGGAGAGGGATTGGAATTTCTTTTAATTTAGCTTTATTTAAAGTTTTACCTTTTACTTTTACATCCCCTTCTGCTGCTTTATGCCAATCAAAAAAAGATAATACCTGGTAAAGAAAATATTTATCAAGTATATGTTCATCTTTTATAGAAAGTGCTGCAATTGCTTCATTAGTAAATAAGTCTCTACCTGCAAATGCCAATCTACCCAATGTAAGCTTAAAACTAACTAATAATGTTCCCTTTTGAACTACTTTGAACCCTCTGATAGCTTTATCTGCCACATACTCTTTACTATCATATATAAATTTACTATCTGTATTCAATAAATCTGCAATAGATAGCCATACATTCTGTGTTTTCTTTTCTATATCCCATAAAGACTTGTCTCCACGATACGGAGTTTTTCCTAACTCAATCTCACACACCTCTCCCAACTTCTTCTCTTCCCAATCATCACCCTTATTTTCAAACACGCCCTGTAAATAGCTTTCAAAAATCTCTTTGGCATTTTTGAGATTTTGCTCAGTATTCTCCTTCGCCTTTTTAATCGCCTCGAAAGCCTGATCCAAAATAGTCACAATCCGCTTTTGTTCGGGGAGAGGAGGGTACATCACATTTATTTCTTTTAATAATTTATAATGTCTAGCGTATCCTAAAGTCCCTAAATCAATATTCTGTAAATAGTAATAAAAATATTTCGTATCAATATTATTCTGGGGTTGTAAAATTTTAACACCATCAGCCCCTAAAACAAAATCAAAATCTATATACTTAATGACCTGTGTATGATCTCCAAAAATTACAACTGGCTTATCAACTTTGAATAAATCTTTCTCTTCATTCCAATATCCATTTATAAATTCTTTCTCTTGAGAGATAATTGGATACTGCCCCTCTTTCTTGAAATTTTTCCTATGAATTTTATTAGTATATATTACTTTTTTGAGACATTTTTCAAACTCTAGTGTCTGCCAATTTCTAGAGCTATCATTATGTATTGCGTGATATTGTTTCATATATATTCCCTATGACTTATTCTTATCTTTAAAGCACAATACCCCTAGAAGATACTTTTTATTATTATAATATCTCTAGTGTCTTTAAGCATATTTATTGATTTTTTCAACTCTTCGGATGTGAAACTATTATGTTTATTCTCTGGATGATGAATTGCATTTCTTATTTTTGTAGGAAGTGTTCTTTGTTGTTCTTTTGTTGAACCATCTTTTGTTAATCTAATATATTTTTGATCCTGTTCTATACTGTTATTTATTAAATATTTCTCAAACTCCTCTTCATAATAATTGTTCTCATCTGCATCAATAGCTTGCGCCTGAATATATCCATATAATTCATTATGATAATCTGTATTTGGTATTTCAAATACTTCATAGATCACACTGGCATATGTAGCATTTGATTTATTAAACTGTTCTTTTTTGGTTTCATCTTTTTCTTTAATAATTTTATAATTTCTATTCAAACGATCTTTATCAATCATATGATTTGAATGCGTCGCAAAAAATACAATATTTCCTTTATTGCTATTAGTGATATTTATTAACTCTTTTAGTAATTCTTCCTGAGCCTGTGGATGTAAATGTGTCTCTGGTTCGTCTAATAATAATATAGTATTAATTAATTGTTCATTAATACTTTCTGCTGATATAGTGAGTAAAAACGATACAAATTGTTTAAATCCATCACTACGCTGATCTGCTGTTTTAGCTTTTCCTTTCGCTCCTTTATCCTTAATATGAAAATTAAAGAATCCATCTCCTATTTTAAAGGTAATCTTTATTGGATGTTGAGGCCATACTCTATTGATATGCTTTGTTACTGCCTTCCCAAGCTCTTCCTCTAATTGTTCTGTATCTGTGGGATCCGATATTTGAGCTAATCTATCTTGAATATTCTGAATACCTGCTAATGCAAAACTGTTTTTCAATGGAATGGATATATTAGGATCTGCATTAAAATCAGCCAATGATATTGGTTGGGATATTAAATATTTATCTTCTGATGTCCAAAATATAACGTTATGGGTATTTAATATAATTTCTTGTCTTAAAAACACTTCTAGAACCTCTTCTTTTTTAATTTCTCCGTCAGGTAAGCCTTTTGTTTTTATATTTATATCCATCTGTTTTTGACTAATATCAGCAGAATTAAAAACAAATCTTATTTCAATATTTTTCAAGTCTAATTGTTGTATTTCTTGAACTAATGCTTCATCTATAATACTAATTTTATTTATATAATCTTCAATTTCATCTTCATCTAAATAGTAAAAATAATCAATCTCAATAGGTTTTGATTTATCTCTAAAATCTTTAGGAAGTAAAAATGAAGGATCAATAGTATCTTTTAATGCTAATGCTTTTAATATCGATGATTTACCTGCTTCATTAATACCAATCAATCCATATGTATAAGAATTATCATTGAGTTTTTCAATATCAAACTCAATGTCTTCAATACTTCGATAATTAGAAATTTTAATAGATTTTAATATCATAACAATACCTTAACTCTACTTAATAAATCTTGTACTGAACTTGTATCTAATAGGCTAAAGGCGAAGAGTTTTTTGCCTAAATCTTTGAGTGATGCTCCTAGATGATAGATTTCTTTTTGATCTATGATGAGGAATCTATCATGGCTTTTATTGAATTTCTTTATCTTGAAGTTTCCATATTGCTGATTGACTTTTTGTATATCTAGTTCTAATTCCTTACTTATTGGATGGGTTAATATGAGTGCTTTTACTTTTGGGTTCTTTTTAGCTAGATGTATGAGGGTGGTCTCGTCTATGTAATTGTCTATGAGGATTATATGGCTTTTGGCTTTGCGAATTATTTTTGAGAATAGCTCATAGGCGTCGAATACTTGTCCTTCGAAGAATATGCCTTGGGTTGGTATTTGATCTTTGGTATCTAATGCACGGAATACTTTTTCAAATTTTTGGTCAGTTTGACTTTGCTTAGTTTCTATAATATCTAATCTATGGCTGATCAATGAGTTGTCTAATATTATATGTCTCATTTTTACAAAAGCATTCATTATCTGAATACTAGCACTTATTGCTGTCTGACTATTCAAAACTCCCGATAACATTGCTACTCCTTGCTCGGTGAATACAAAGGGGAATGTCCGTCTCTTTGCAAATAGTACTTGATATGCCAATCTAGCTTGCTCTCTTTGCTGTGACCACACATCATTATTCTGTGTTGCGGTCACAAGTTGTGACCGCAAATATTCCCACTCGGATTGGGTTAGCTGGAATCTAAAGTTTTCAGGAAATCTTGTAATATTTCTTTTTACTGCTTGATTCAATACTTTGGTCTCTACATTATATAATTTTGCTAAATCATAGTCTGTCATAACTTGCATTCCTCTGATTGTGAAGATTTGACTTTCAATTTGATTAGATATTATATTTGTACTTTTGCTCATAGCAGCTTCTCGATACCCTGTAAAATCTCTTGACTTTGACTATCTAATGTTTGTATTTCGGTGAGTATGTCTTGAGGATCACGCAGTGGTGCTTCTGCTTTTTTGTTGGGGTTTTTGACGGAGAGGTCAAAGGTATTAGGGTCAATATCAGCTATATTAATACTCCAAGAATTCTCACTATTGCCAGCCCCTTCGGCTCCACTCAGGGCAAGTTTCTGTAATTCTACAAATTCAGCGAGGTCCTGCTCATTGAGTGGATTAGTTTTACCAAGATTACGATTAAGGTTAAGCTGATAATACCAAACTTTTTGGGTTGGCTCACCTTTGGTAAAGAATAATATTACGGTTTTGACTCCAGCAGTAAATACTCCTCCAGGACAATCGAGTATGGTATGAAGATTATTATTCTCGAGGAGTTGTTGTCGTAATCGAGCGTCGGCACTTCCTGCTCCTCCATTACTCAAAAAGGTATTCTTGATAACTATTCCCGCTTTTCCTCCTGCTTTCAGGATTTTGATAAAATGTTGGAGGAATAGTGAGGCGGTTTCTCCTGTTTTGATGGGGAAATTTTGTTGTACTTCGGCTCTTTCCTTTCCTCCGAATGGTGGATTGGCGAGCACAATATCATATCGGTCTTTTTCTTGTATATCTGCAAGATTTTCGGTAAGAGTATTGGTATGAATAATATTAGGAGCTTCTATTCCATGCAATATCATATTCATGATAGCGATAATATAGGCTAGTGAACCTTTTTCTTTCCCGTAAAAGGTATGTTTCTGAAGAGTTTCCCAATCATTACTAGATAAATTATTCCCTGACCCTGTCGAGGAGTCCTGCCCTGAGCTTGTCGAAGGGGCTTTAATGAGATATTCGAATGCTTCTACCAAAAATCCTGCTGAACCTACTGCTCCATCATAAATAGTTTGTCCAATTTTGGGATCTACTACTTTGATAATAGTGGTGATAAGAGGTCTTGGGGTATAATACTCTCCCCCATTGCGACCTGCATTACCCATATTCTTGATTTTGGCTTCATACAAATGACTCATTTCATGTTTTTCGGCATGAGTTCTAAAGCGTAATTTTCCAATCAATTCTATGATTTCTCTGAGCCCATAGCCACTGGCGATTTTATTTTTGAGTTCACTGAATATTTCTCCAATTTTATATTCTATGGTGTCTGAGCTTTGAGCTATGGTTTTGAAATTTTTGAGATAAGGAAATAATTTCAAGTTTACAAAATCATTCAAATCATCTCCTGTAAGAGCCTTGTTATAATCTAATTTACCATTAGCATCTACTGGCATTGCCCAATTACTCCATTGATACTCAGGAGCGATAATCGGAGTATATTCTTCTCCTCGTAATTTGGCAGCTACTGCCTTATCTTTTTCTAAATCATCAAGATATTTAAGAAACAAAATCCAAGAAGTCTGCTCTACATAATCTAACTCAGTCTGAGATCCTCCCGCTTTACGCAGGATATCGTCTATATTTTTGAATGTTTGTTCGAACATATATGTTGATTGTTGTTATATGAATTACATTATACCATATTTTAGGACTTTTGTATGTGCAGGGGAGAGGATAGAAAGCCAGAGAACAAGTTCAGTCCACACCCGTCGACTTCGTCGCCACCCTCGCCAGCGAGGGACAGTAATACCTGCCATTCTCCAAAGGCGGACAAAAAACCCCAAGCTCAGGTAACTGAAAGGTCTCACCTACAAAAGTCAAAATCCTACCCCACAATCTCAATTGAGACAGTGATTATATCTTGTTCTAATTTGAAAGTTTGGGTATTCTCTGCTCCTTCTAGTGTTTGGAATTGCCATTCTACTACTCCGACTGGTTGGCTGATGGTATCTTGGTATTTTTGGATTAAAGTTTGTATTTCCTCTGAGGCTTGTATAGTGAGCTTGATGTTTTGCTCTTTTGATAGTTTTGAGTTTTTGCGGGTAATTTGTAAATTACGAATTAGCTCTCGTATTAATCCTTCTTCTTTGAGCTGAGGAGTTATTTTATCATCCAAACTCAAGACTAGCCCTTGATGTTCAATACTATTTTCCGAGACTTTATGATTAAGGATTTCTTTGACATTAATCTCTGTTTTGATAATATCTTGCATCCAAGGCTCTAAATCTATACCTTCTATCCCCATAGCTTGTAAAGGTTGTCTTACTTTGATGGCTGAGACTTCTCTTAATTTGAAACCTTGCTCAAGAATAATTTTTAATTTATCTACTTTGATTAATATTTCATAATCATCTTTATTAAATGTATAATTATTTTCTGAAGTTTTTATTGCTTCATTCCACTTTAATTTATTTTCTGGATAGACACTTAGATGTATAGATTCGACTGCCTCAGTATTCTGACTCAATACTAATTCCTGATATAAATATTCTGTTATAAATGGAGCAAAAGGAGCTAAAAGATGAATCAAAGTCACAAAATTATTATATAGAGATTGTAAAAATTCTGTGTCCCCATTAGCAAAGTCAGTACGAGCGGTACGAATATACCATTTAGAAATATCGTCCATACAGGCTTTAATCTCTCTTGTGGCTTGTGGTATACGATAATTATCTAGAGCCCAATTAACTTCGTGTACAGTATGATCTACTCTAGTATATAACCACTGATTTTTAGGATTTATTGGTTTATGTTCTCCTACCTGAGACCTCCAATCACTGACATTAGCATAAGTTACCAAAAAACTATACATATTCCATAGTGGCAATAGATATTCTTGGGTAATAATTTTGACGGTTTTAGCTGAGACCGTAGTATCCTCACCAGAAGAAATCGGAGTGGAGAAAAAGTTCAACCTCAGAGCATCGGCTCCAAATTGATCAATAAGCTCAATCGGATTAGTATAATTCTTCTTACTCTTGGATAATTTTTGCCCATCATCGGCTAATACTAATCCATTTACAATAACATTGCGATAGCTTGGTAGATCAAATAAGGCAGTTGAGAGAGCAAGAAGGGAATAAAACCAACCTCTCGTCTGGTCTACACCCTCAGCAATATATTCAGCTGGGAATTTAGACTTAAAAACTTCTTTGTTCTCAAAGGGATAGTGAAATCTAGCAAATGGCATAGCTCCAGAATCATACCAAACATCCAAAACGTCTGGAATTCTCTGATATGTCTCACCCTCAAAAGTAAAGACTATATCATCTACAAAAGGCCTATGGGGATCACTCATTTTAACTCCAGACAATTCCTCTAATTCAGAGAAAGAACCAATTATTTTGGTTTTACCTGATTCAGATTTCCACACTGGGAGCGGAGTTCCCCAATATCTAGTACGAGAAATACCCCAATCTTTGACTTCTCTCAACCAATTACCAAATCTCCCCTCTTTGATATGGTCAGGAATCCAGTTAACAGTAGCATTATTAAAAATAAGCTTATCCCGCAAATTACTCATAGCCACATACCAAGAAGTAATTGGTTTATAAATCAACGGAGTATTAGTTCGCCAACACATTGGTAAATCATGCTCATAATCCTCTACTTTGAATAATTGATTAGACTGTTTTAAATCTTCAATAATATATTTATTAGCTTTGCGATAAAACATACCCGCATAAGGCTTGATTTCATCAACAAAATCACCCTGGTCATTAATAACATCTACTGATAGAATGCCTACTTTTTGAAAAATCTCATTATCCTCAGCACCATAAGGGGCAAGATGCACAATACCGGTACCAGAATCAGTAGTCACATAATCACCTTCATAGATAACAAAACAATTTTCTTTACCTGCAAAAAAATCAAATAAAGGCTTATAGGTCTTACCTAATAAATCCTGCCCTTTATACTCAGCAATTACCTTATACTCAGTCCCAAATATATTTTCAGCTAACTCACGAGCTACAATATAATGTTCTTCTGTATTAGGTATTGTAACTTCAATATAATCAATAGCTTTTCCGACAGCTAAGGCAAAATTGGTAGGTAAAGTCCAAGGAGTAGTAGTCCAAGCTAAAACAAAAGTATTAGGACTATCTGTTAATTCAAATTTAATCGTAACAGCAGGATCAATTTGTTTTTTATATCCTCCAAGAGCTACCTCGGCATTAGAAAGTGTAGTTCCTGCTCGAGTAGAATATGGAACTACTTTGAACCCTTCATACAAAAGTCCTTTACTGTATAATTCTGATAAACTCCACCATACTGACTCAATATAATCAGCATCCATAGTGGCATATTCTTCATCAGAATTGGTAAGTCTTCCTAATTTCTCTTCTAATTCAATAATTCCATCTCGATGAGTTGATACAGATTCTCGACATAATTGATTGAATTTGGCTATACCATAATCTTCAATATCTTTTTTTTGTTGAAAGCCTAATTTCTTCTCCACTTCATACTCTACAGGAATACCCTGACAATCCCAACCAAGACTGCGAGTAACCCGATACCCTTTCATAGCCCAATAACGAGGCATAATATCCTTGAGTGCAAAGGTGAGCATATGTCCGGCATGAGGCTCACCATTAGCGGTAATTGGGCCATCATAAAAAGTTTTAGTTTTATCTGTGGGCCTTGAATCTATAGATTTTTGTAAAATATTTTCAACTTTCCAAAACTCTAAAATTTGTTTTTCTAATTCAGGAAAAGATACATTAAAGAGAGGTTTTTTGAACATATCGTTTTATTGTATAACTAATCTATTATTAATATGTAGTGTAGCATAAGTCAGTATAGTATTCAAGATAAAAGCAGTATTCTGTACTAGATACATATAAATAATGTCTTTCATGTTCTATAAATTTCTTTCGAGCATTGTATCGTCAGATACACAGTGAGAAAAAATTTGATAGAAGTACAGAAAGACCAGATACCAGAATACATATAATCTGACTTCCTTTTCAATTCACCCAAAAAGGTATATAATGTTTTTAAGCCTTCAGAATGGGGCTGCGAAAAATTGAAACCCACCTGACTTTACAGGGAAAAATATATTATTTTCCGATGTCTATATTAAGGGATTCAGACGTAGCATGCAAATGTTTACCCCTGCATTGAGGGCTTTTTTTTATTGCGAAATCAAATAAAAAACCCGAACTACAGTATAGCTCGGGTTGTTAGTGGGATAAAAAGTTAAATTTATTGCAATTCTGGTGGCTCTTTATAATATCGACACATAGCTTCTGTACAGACACAAGAATTACCACTTATATGACACCTCTTAGGAGGTGGGGCTGGGGTACACTCTGATAAGAACCCCTCTATTTCTTGTAGTCTCCTCAATGATTCTCCTAGTTTCTGGTTTATCAAATAAATCAGTTTGATTATAGTTAGGGTGGATCTATCAGATATACTTCTATCTAATGTTCTTGAACAAATACTTTCAAAATGTGAAAATGTATGATGTGGTTGTCTCATATTATGTATGAGATAACCAAGTATACCCCAATGTGCAAACAAATTTTGTTGAGCTTGAATCATCCTTTGTGACTCCAATCAGGAACATTCTAAATTATACCTATCTTGTTAAAATTGTCAATACTACACAACATAATCCGCTTATATATGCTATTGGGAGCTATTTTTAATAAAACTCTTTATTTGCTCTAACCTCTCCTCTACACTACCTCTAGCTATACAATACTGTTCCGGTTTTAGCCATAGATCTAAATGTTCTTCAAAAACTTGAGCAACTTCTTTTTGTGAGTCTGGATTAGCTCTTAGATACTCTGCTTCAGCTGGGAATTCTACTGGCAAATAAATAATATAATCATATTGTAATAATCTCTCTCTGATAAGAGCCTTGTATAAATCTAAATCTGTCTTGGACATTGAGCTTGAGACTACCGCATAGGCCAAATAATCTAAAACCGACCTATCTGTTATAAATCCTTTATCCCAAAGAGCATTTTCTTTATCTAATTGATTTAATAATAAATGCTTTTGGAATATAGCCCTCACATCACTTGGTAGTTTTTCAAAATCGACAACTCCATTTGCTTCCCAAAAATTCCTCACTGTTCTTTGAAAAACTGGCAATTTATATTCAGTAGCTAAAGGCTCTACTAAAGTGCTTTTACCTGTACCATGAGCTCCTGTGAGAATTATATTCATATTTTTATGTTATAATATTATTATCATTAAATTATAACATATATGAATATAGGAATTATTGGACTTGGAAAAATGGGTATGGCAATAGCCAAAAGAGCTATCAAACATAATCATACTGTTGCTGGATTTGCACCATCAGCGGAGACTAGAGATTTAGCAGCCACTTTTGGAGTTACCCCTTATGAATCTATACCAGACTTAGTGGCTAGCTTGCCTGCTCCTAGAACAGTTTGGTTAATGGTACCAGCCGGAGAAGTCACCAGATCTACTATAACAATTTTAGCCGAACTTTTAGAAGCTGGGGATACGGTTATTGATGGCGGTAATAGTTATTTCAAAGATTCTCAAGCTCAAGCAGAATTATTAGAAACAAAATCAATTAACTTTATTGATGTGGGTACTAGCGGAGGTCTTAGAGGTGAGCAAATTGGATTTTCTTTGATGATAGGAGGACATAAAGAACTCATCGAATCCTACAATCCCCTCTGGGAAGCTTTGGCAGCTCCTGAGGCCTACACCTATATTGGAGTAGCAGGATCTGGTCATTTTGTAAAAATGGTACATAATGGAGTAGAATATGGCATTATGCAGGCTATGGCTGAGGGATTTGAACTTGTCAAAGAAGGTCCTTATTCTAATCTCAATCTTCAAGAAGTCTCCAAAGTATGGAAAAATGGGTCTATTATTCGCTCATTCTTAATGGACTTAGTCTATGAAGCCTTCCAAAAAGAAGCTAATCTTGATTCCATTACCGATTATGTAGATGATAATGGTATGGGAAGATGGACAGTTAATACCGCCATAGAACATGCTGTACCTCTACCGGTAATTACCGATGCCGTTTTTGCTCGTTTCCGCTCCCGCCAAGAGGAATCCTTTGCTGGTAAAACCCTCGCCGCCCTCCGGAATGAATTTGGTGGGCATGAGATAAAAAAGAAATAGTTTTAATTAAGGGTATATTCTTTGATGAGATTATTATACTTTTGATTTTGTTCTGCAATATCTTTTAGCTGATTTTCACTTACAGGAAAGTCAAAACAATCGGCAGTAAAAACATTTTTGTCCTTACAAGCACCTTTAACTTCCGTATAAAAAGCTGCCTCGGATCCGACTTGAGTAAACTCCTTCATATCCACAGTCAAAACTTCAATAGATTTACCAAAAAATTCTGACCGTAATATAATATACTGTTTATTATCCTTTTTCTTACCCAACTTATACTCTGATTGATTGCAAGGAGACTCTTCTGAACACAATCTCAGAGTTAATTCTTTTTCGCCAAAAGCAAATATACATTTTTCCCCTTTGGAGTCAGTTTTAGCACAACCATCACCAATTAAATTAGCTTGAATTATCTCTGTTTTAGAACTAAATATAGCAAATATAGCAGTTAATACAATCACAATTAAAACGGCAATGATATTCCGCCCAAACCTTTGATTACTTAAATTTTTAATAGTTGATGGGGGCAAGTCTATTCTATCGGACATACTTTTGGGCTATTATCTGCTTCATCTTGAGTGGATTTACCATAGGTTTTATGTAGATATTCTACAATAGCATCAGATTCATATAATAATATTCCTTTATCCTGATCAACCAAAAAAGGAACTTGAGGTTGCCCTCCTAATTTCAACATAATTTCTCTTTGCTTTGATCCTGTATGCGAAATTCTACATATATAATCAAGCTCCAATTCATTGAGAACAACTCTAACTTTACGACAAAAGGGACAATCTTCTCTTTGATATAATTCCAACATATAATTTTGATGAGGTTAATAATAAATTATATTATAACATAAAAAAATAGAGACCCGTATAAGCACGGGTCCCTGATGATTAAGATTCAAGACCACTGCCCAAAAATCTTCACACTTTTTCCAGGTATAGACTTCAGTCTTTTCTTTTTTTTAGCTCCTGTTCTTGCGTCCCAATCATCCAACTCTTGACCTATAATAGCCTCCCATTGATCTATATCTAAGGGAGGACAATTATGTCCTGAACACCTCTCACTACATTGAAATCTTATCTCAGATACTTTTATTACTCTTACCCAAATCGGACGAGGCCGTAAGTTAGAAGACATTTTAATCTGGCAAAGTCAATAATTTATATATCACATTCCCAAACATTTGTCAATAGCTGACTACAAAATTCATTTCACAACAAAAGACCTTAAGTAGAAATTGGCTCAAAATAAAAATCCCCTTACAAACAGCAAGAGGATGATTAAACTATTTACTTCTTATTATATTTACTATTTGTATAATTATGGGTTTGATTATTAATATTAATAAAACTAATATTACCACGGACAATAATCCCATCATAAAAATTCCCACTAAATAGGGATTGTGTATTATCCAGCTAATTATTACAATTAAGATTACAGTCCAACTGAAGCTAATAATCATAGTCACAGAATACTTCACAGACAACCCTAAACTTATACCATAACCTGTCCTTTTTGTCTACGATGTATCTCATCTTATTCATTTTATTGAATAAAATTCTACTCTTTGCTATAATTAACTCAATATATAGCTTAATATAATCAATCTATGCCACTTGATTCGAAATATGAAATTACCGAACGCGAAGACTATTGGCGTGAATTTTGGGCTAAACAGAATATCTATGCCTTTGATGAAAATTCAGACAAGCCAATTTTTTCAGTAGATACTCCTCCACCTTATGTCTCCGCTGATCATTTACATCCAGGACATATAATGAGTTATTCTCAAGCTGAATTTGTCGTAAGATTCAAGCGAATGCAAGGCTATAATGTCTTTTATCCGATGGGATTTGATGACAATGGACTCCCCACCGAGCGCCATGTAGAAAAAAAATATAAAATCAAGAATAAAGATGCCATAAGCCGCTCTGAATTTGTAAAATTATGCCTTGAGGAAACCCAAAAAGGTATAGAGACATATCGTAATCTGTGGTCATTACTAGGAATTTCCGTAGATTGGTCCAAAACCTATTCCTCTATCAACCCGCATTCTCAAAAAATTGCTCAATGGTCATTTTTAGATTTATATCGCAAAGGATTACTCACCCAGAGAGAAGAACCTATTATGTGGGATATTAGCTTTCAGTCGGCTCTGGCGCAAACCGATTTAGAAGATTCCGAACAAGACTCGCACCTTAATGATATTATTTTTAAGTCCGAGAACACAGGAGAGCAACTTATTATTGCCACCACCCGCCCCGAACTTATACCAGCGGCTGTAGCTTTATTCTTCCACCCAGAGGATAGCAGGTATCAGCATCTGATTGGGACAAAGGCTATTACACCTATTTCAGGACATACTATACCAATACTCACCGATGAGACAGTAGACCGAGATTTTGGTACAGGACTTATGATGGTATGTACTTGGGGAGATAGCGAAGATATTGCCAAATGGAAAAAGTACAAGCTAGAAACTCGTCTTATATTCAATGAGCGAGGAATTCTAGGTGAGCTTGCAGGAAGCTATGCTGGCACTCATATTAGTAAACTTCGTAATAGCATATTAGAAGATCTCAAAGCACAAAATCTCCTGATTAAACAAACCCCTATCACCCATACAATACAAGTATCTGAAAGATCCGGAACTCCTATTGAATTCATTATAACCAAGCAATGGTTTATCAATGTTGTAGAACATAAAGATGAATTATTAGAGCAAGGACGCAAACTCAATTGGAATCCAAAGCGAATGTTTTCAATTTACTCAGATTGGGTTAGCTCACTCAAATGGGATTGGTGTATATCCCGTCAACGCTATTATGGAGTACCGATTCCTGTCTGGTATCATCGAGAAACCGGAGAAATCATACTCCCTCAAGAGGATGAACTCCCCGTAGACCCAACCGAATATACTCCGAAGGGATATAAAGCCGAAGACTTAATACCAGAGCAAGATGTTCTGGATACTTGGATGACATCTTCTATGTCTCCAGAAATTGCAGCCAAACTCGTCTCAAACCCCGCTATTGAAGCCAAAATTTTCCCCTCTAGTCTCAGACCACAAGCCTTTGAGATTATCCGAACTTGGCTATTCTATACCGTCACCAAAGCCTATTTTCACTACAATACTCTCCCCTTCACTGATGTGATGATATCAGGGCATGGACTAGATCAACAAGGTCGCAAAATCTCCAAAAGACTTGGTAATTTCACACCGCCAGAGCAGACTATTGCTACTTATGGGGCTGATGCTATGAGATATTGGGCTACAGGGACAACCCTAGGTGAGAATATTCGCTTTAATGAAGAGGAAATCAAAAAAGGAAAAAAGACTGTCAATAAATTATTCAATGCAGGTAAATTTGCCGAGATGCATTTAGTTAATTTCACCTTACCTGATACAGCCCCAGAATTAGAGCTAATCGACAAATGGATATTATCCGAACTGAATCAAACTATTACAATTGCAACCAATAGCTTTGAGCAATATGAATATTATAAAGCCCGAACTACAATAGACCAATTATTCTGGAATAAATTCACCGACTATTATCTCGAACTTATCAAATATAGACTATATGATGAGACTCCAGAAGGTCAAAATTCACGGCTAGCCGCCCAATATACTCTACACATTTATATTGAAAGCCTGCTCAAATTATATGCTCCTATTTTGCCATTTATTACTGAAGAATTATATCAAGGATTATATTCTGATACAGAATCAAAGAGCATACATAATTCAGATTGGCCACAAACCAACATAACTTGGCAATTGTCCGAAGAGGAGAATAATTTGATGACAGATATATTATCCGTAGTAGAAGCTGTACGAGCTTATAAGTCACAGAATAGCATATCTCTTGGTAAAGAAATTGAAAGCTTTACATACACCTCCACTCAGGATTTAAGCCCTTATGAAGTATTCCTCACCAAAGCCCTCCGAGTCGGTAAATTAACCAAATAATATTTAGGGGACTTTAAAACTCCCCCCTCCTCAAAAAGCAAATTGTATTATATAATCAATACAATGACAATACAGCAATATATAGACAATCTAAATCAAAGATATAAACTAGGCAATGCCACCGAGCACACTTTTCGTGGAGATTTACAACAATTATTAGAAAGCCTAGTCCCAGACATCCGAGCTACCAATGAACCAAAAAGACAAAGTTGTGGAGCCCCAGATTATATTCTCACCAAAAGAGATATCCCAGTAGGGTTTATAGAAGCTAAAGATATCGGGGATAAAGACCTAGACGGCCTCAAAAAAACAGGCAATAAAGAACAATTTGAGAGATACAAAGCCTCATTAGATAATCTCATATTTACCGATTATATCAACTTCCATCTTTACCGAGACGGTGAATTCATCACCAAAATCAGCATAGCCCAGATAACTGAAAAAGGCATACAGCCCATACCCGAGAATTTCTCCATATTTAGCAATCTCATCCGAGAATTCAGCACTCATATTGGGCAAAATATTAAGAGTAGCAAAAAACTCGCCGAGATGATGGCAGGTAAAGCAAGACTACTCTCCGATATAATCGCCAAAGCCCTTCTAAGCGATGAAGACAATCAAGAAAATAGCACCCTCAGAGAGCAAATGCTCGCTTTCAAAAAAATCCTAATCCACGATATCACCCCGCAAGGTTTTGCTGATGTCTATGCCCAGACCATAGCCTATGGGATGTTTGCTGCCAGATTACATGACTCCACCCTACCCACCTTTGGGAGACAAGAAGCCGCTGAACTCATACCCAAAACCAATCCTTTTTTACGAAAATTATTCGGTTATATAGCTGGTCCAGATATAGATGATAGAATCAAATGGGTAGTAGATAGCCTAGCCGACATATTCCAAGCCGCCAATGTAGACGAAATCCTACATAATTATGGAAAATCCACCAAAATGGAAGACCCAATCATTCATTTTTATGAAAATTTCCTCAGCGAATATGACCCCAAACTCCGAAAAGCCCGAGGAGTCTGGTATACCCCACAACCTGTGGTGAATTTTATAGTCCGAGCCGTAGACGATATACTCAAAACCGAATTTAATCTAACTCAAGGACTCGCCGACACCACTAAAACCAATATAAATCTAAAAACTCAAACCACCGACAATCGCACCGCCACTGGTTATAAAAGCATATCCAAAGAAGTACACAAAGTCCAAATTCTAGATCCCGCCACCGGAACAGGAACTTTTCTTGCCGAAATAATCCGCCAAATCAATGCCAAATTCCAAGGACAGCAAGGTCTCTGGAGCGACTATGTAGACAATCATCTCCTACCACGAGTCAATGGCTTTGAATTGCTAATGGCAAGCTATGCTATGGCACACTTAAAATTAGATTTATTATTAAGAGATACCGGCTACAAATCCAATACAGGACAGAGATTTCGAGTTTATCTTACCAATAGCCTAGAGGAAAGCCACCCCGACACTGGCACCTTCTTTGCCAACTGGCTCAGCACCGAAGCCAATGAAGCTAATCATATCAAAAGAGACACCCCCGTAATGTGTATAATCGGCAATCCGCCTTATAGTGTTAGTAGTAATAACAAAGGAAGTTGGATTCAAAATCTAATTATGGATTATAAAAAAGATCTAAACGAAAAAAACATTCAGCCATTATCAGATGATTACATAAAATTCATTCGTTATGGACAGTATTATATAGACAAAAACGGTAGTGGTATCCTAGCATATATATCTAATAATAGCTTTGTTGACGGAATTATTCATAAATCAATGCGAAAAAATCTATTAGAGAGTTTTGATAAAATTTATATTTTAGACTTACACGGTAATAGTAAGAAAAAAGAAATCTCCCCCGACGGAAGCCCAGATGTCAATGTCTTTGATATACAACAAGGAGTCTCAATCAATTTCTTCATCAAAACAGGAGCCAAAAAGCCTAATGAATTAGGCAAAGTTTATCATTATGACCTATATGGCAAGAGAGAATCTAAATATAATTTCCTCCAAGACAATAATCTTGCTAATATAGAATTCCAAGAATTACAACCTAAAGAACCAAATTATTTTTTTGTAAATAAAGATTTTGAAGGAGAATCTATTTATAAAAAATATATTGATTTAAGAACTTTGTTTATTAAAAATTCTATTGGAATTGTAACTGGAAAAGATGATGAATTAGTAAGTTTTGATAAAAATATTATTCAAGATAAATTTCAAAGTTATAATAAATTTTATTATAGACCTTTTGATATTAGGTATACAATTTTTGATAATAATATTTTACAAAGGGCAAGATACAATGTTATGCAGCACTATAATTGGGGTGAAAATTTAGGTTTAAATATAAGTAGACAATCTAAATCAAAAGGAATTGAATGTTTAATTTCAAAAAACATTACCTGCAAACATTTAATTACTGGTGAAACTTATAATTTCCCACTCTATCTCTATCCAGAAGATCAGAATTCTGAATTTCTGCAAGACAAGACACACACTTCGACAAGCTCAGTGCAAGGTCGAACTCCAAATCTAAATACAGAAATTATAAAGCAAATTGCAGATAATTTAGGTTTGAATTTTACTAAAGAAAAAGAAACAACCAAAGACACCTTTGCTCCCATAGATATATTAGATTATATTTATGCCGTCTTGCATTCCCCTACTTATAGAGATAAGTATAAAGAGTTTTTGAAAATTGACTTCCCTCGAGTACCATACCCACAAGATATAGCTAAATTCTGGCAATTAGTCTCACTTGGCTCACAACTTAGAGCCCTACATCTCCTAGAAAGCCCAATTCTAGAGACATATATCACCCAATACCCAATCGACGGCGACAATACCATCACCAATATCCAAGTAGAACCCTGTCCTCCTTCGGAGGAGGTGGCACGAAGTGCCGGAGGTGGATTGAGCTTAGACTCTCAAACTCAACCTGAAACCTATCCACCCTCCCCCTACGGGTACTCCCTCCAAAGGGAGACAGAAAGACAATCCTATTCTGACAGCAGTAAGGAGACAAAAAGCCCAGATAATCTGTCCCCCTTCGGAGGGGGAAGCCTGCAAGGCGGGGGTGGATTGAACGAAGAGAATAATAGCCAATCAAAAAACAACGAATCCGACACACTCCGAATTTACATCAACCCCACCCAATACTTTGACAAAGTCCCTAAAGTCGCTTGGGAATTCTATATAGGAGGCTATCAACCAGCCCAAAAATGGCTTAAAGATAGAAAAAACAGACAACTCAACTTTGAGGATATATTACATTATCAAAAAATTATAATCGCCCTCACCAATACCCATCATCTAATGAAACAAATCAACCACATAAATATCGAGCAGTAAAAATCCCCCTTAAAAAGAAAATCTCCTCCCAATCAAGCGACGGGAGGAGTAAAAATTGAACTGAAAACTTAGTCCGGAGTAAGTCTCTCAGACAAATAAAGCATATTATTATCTGGCTCTTTATAGCCTGTAAAAAGCTTCCAGGCTCTTTCAAATGTAGGATTTCTCTGAATAAATCTTATATCAATACCAGCCTCTAATCCCCTCTTTAGAGTTAAGTGAATCATCTCACTCAGATTGTCGTAATGTATTTTAGTAGCATATGTAATGAAATATAAACACGCTAATTCCAGTGAAGCAAAATCATCTAAAGTCTGCATCTCAAACCTCAACTTGAAGGACATTATTTTTATATCATATAATATTTTATTCTGCAAGAAAATATTCCCCGTAGGGGCGAACTTTCAGTCGCCCGCAAGTCCTCCTCCGTCCTCGCAAATGAGATTTACTTTGTCCTCCAAAGGAGGACAAAAAGCTCGGACACCCTGTCCTCCTTCGGAGGAGGTGGCACGAAGTGCCGGAGGTGGATAGAAAATTATATAAAAATGAAAAGGCACCGTTTCAATTGAAACGGTGCCTTGAATTGCGGATGAATCGGGATGAGAGGATTTGAACCTCTGACCCTTTGCCTAAGCAAATGCGCTACCAAGCTGCGCTACATCCCGATGAAAAGAGAGGAATAGGACTCGAACCCACAACCTTCTGCTTGCCAAGCAGCCGCTCTACCATTGAGCTATCCTCCCTATATATCTGACTAAATAGCCAGAAGCCGTATATCATTATACTCACTTTACAAAATTTGTCAAGAGCTGGGAGAATAGTCTCAAAAGTATACTTTATGAATTGCGGATGAGTAACTTTACAAATATATGATTTATAGCTATTTAATAACTTTTTTATCTACGATGTTTCTCATCTTATTCAAAAAAAAAGCCCCCTGCCGAAACAGGGGGGTGATGTGAACCTAAAGTTGACAATCAGAACGCCCAGCAACTCATCATTCTTCCTCAAGCATATCCGAGGAGTCCTTCATATAACTGGGGCTAGAAGATAGCAGTTGCATTAGCCTCCCGTATAAATAATGAGGGATTTTGATAGGATACCTTAGCTGATCCTCAGCCTTGGGTCCAAAAATTTTAACCTCTTCTTCGAGGACGCTCTCTTCATTAAGAATCAGACTTTGAATTTCTCGCCAGTCCTGATAATGTTTACTATTATCCCCATGTTGTCCGACTAGTCCGAATTCATTGAGATTCCCCCACCATCGCTCGACCTCAGCTGTTACCAAAGGCAATGCAGACAGCCATTCCGAGGGAGTCAGACAGCGAGATGGAGTGAATATTTTTCTGATAGCTGAGAGAATTTCCATGATAGGAGAATTGCAAAGTTGCCCCCTATATATAGCACATAATTACTATTTTGTCAATATTAATTGACTCCTTATATACCCCAAATACACTATCCCCCCTATTACCAGATACCAATATCCAAGCCATCCTGCTATGGCAATCCAGAATATTAGACTCCATATACCAGACAAACTTAGCCAATAGGCAATATTATTATCCAGACTTTTGCGTTTTGGGAATAATAAATAGAATCCCCAAAAAGCTAATAAACTTGTTACTATCCATCCAAAGAAATTCATCAATGGAACTCCATAATACCATCCCCCATTCTCCCATATCCAGAACCCGAGAGCAGTAGCCCCTGGATCAAGTATCAAATCAAAAGCTGTCATCAATACTGCTCCTAATATACTTTTGACCCATATTCCCTTTAACCCCAATCTCTCTCCTAATACAAAACTCAAGAAGAATATAGGCACCCAAGATAAACTAACTGTCCAAGGGACTAGCCCAAAAACTTTGAGATTACCCAAAAATTCCCCATATACAAAATTACTATAAGGCCAGCCAGTCACAATTGCAAATGATTCAATTAAAAGTGGATATACAAATATTAGCAAAATTTTCCACCAATCTTGTCTCCAATTACACCATTTAGATAATCCATATAATATGGGCAAGGCAATCAAAACATTGGTCAATTGGGAGATGAATTGAAATATCCAAAATGGGAAAGGCAAGGCTTCTGGCCTCAAGCTAAAATACACCACAAAAAACCCGCTCAGAATCAAAATAATAGATGGTACAATTACTAATAATCTCTTTTGCATATGATATACTATATAGTATATTACATTATATCATATGAATATTACTAAATTATTTCGTATTTCCCGCCCTCGCTTTTGGATATATCTCCTCGGTCCCTATCTTATTGGGAGCATACTTGCTTTTGAGCCTACTCAGCTTATATTACAATGGCCATTTTGGCTTGGATTTATATATTTTACTTTTCCGGCTAATCTCCTGATCTATGGAGTAAATGATATTTTTGATTATGAGACTGACAAATTAAACCCTAAAAAACAAAGTTATGAAGCTCTAGTCACTCCTGTTGAGCATACTTCAGTGTGGACTTGGATTTTGATCACTAATATCCCTTTAGTTCTGGCTCTATATTGGATTAACCCCTTAACTCTGTTTGGTTGGTTAGGATTTATTATATTGGGAGTAGAATATTCAGCTTTCCCAATTCGCGCTAAAGCTAAGCCATTTTTGGATTCTATTTTTAATATTTTGTATATTTTTCCTGGCGTAGTTGGCTACGCTTTGTTTGCTCAGAGTTTCAGTTTGGATTGGAGATTATTATTAAGTGCTGGACTATGGACAATGGCTATGCATACTTACTCAGCCATCCCAGATATTAAAGCTGACCGAGCGAGCCAGACTTCGACCATTGCGACAGTACTCGGCTCAAAATTAACCCTCATTTATTGTTTTATCTGTTATACCCTATCCGGGATATTATTAGCTCAATTTAGCACAGCTCTTGGGGTTTTGATTGCCCTTGTATATGGATTTATGATTGGATTTAGCTGGTCTACTAATACAGCTAAAATATTTAAGTTATATACTTATTTTCCCTTACTCAACGCTATTATTGGTTTTATTTTGTTTTGGAGTATTGTGATTTGGTATAGGTAAATTGTTTGATGAGTTAATTATAAGTTTATGGAGGGGCGACCTTTCAGTCGTTCGAAAGTCCTCCTTAGCCGTCTCAAATGGGATTTGCTTTGTCCCCCTTTGGAGGGAGTACCCGTAGGGGGAGGGAGGACATAAATTCAAGACGTATAAAACATCACTATGTCGGCGAGGGCACCGACTCTACGAAATGTATCATTCACCACTCACCATTCACAATTATTTACCTCTCAGCGGGCTGTCTTGTTTAATATCTGCGATTCTTTTATATACCATTTCAGCGCTGATGAGTTGGATTGGGACTCCAATACCAGGATTGGTTCCAGCTCCGACATAATATAGATTTTTGACCTTTTTAGAATAATTATTGGGGCGGAATATTGCTGTCTGATTAATTGTATGAGCAAGTCCCAAAGCTGTACCCTTATAGGCATTATAATCTTGTTGAAAATTTTTCACACTGTATAATCTTTTATATATAATTCTATTTTTCAAGTCAGGAATATTCATTTCCTCCTGCATAATAGTCAAGATTTTATCCGCATAAGATTCAAGATGCTCCTCGGTATACTCGAGTCCTGCCGCAATAGGTACTAATACGAATAAATTTTCATCCGCTTCTGGAGCTACATTTGGGTCTGTCTTAGATGGAGCGCACACATACATAGATGGATCCTCCGGCCACATCGGATCATCAAAAATTTGCTTAAAGTTAGTCTTCCAATCCTGAGAAAACAACAGATTATGATGCACTAAACTATCTACTTTTCCCTTTACCCCCAGATACATAATCAAAGCAGAGGGAGCTAAGATTTTTTTATCCCAATACTTCTCATCATATTGACGATACTCTGCGGGTAGTAGATTTAGCTCGGTATGAGTCATATCAGCATTAGAAACCACAATATCCGCCCTCACAATTTCTCGCGATTCAAGCTCTACACCAACCGCTTTACCATTTTCTACGATAATTTGTTTTACCCCATTAGAACTCACCAAATTTACTCCGTTTTTCTTGGCAATATTCACCAAAGCCTCTGTAATAGTGTACATACCACCTTGCGGGTAAAAGACCCCCATATTAAAGTCAATATGATTCATAATACTATAAAGAGCCGGGGTATTGTAAGGGGAGCTACCGAGGAAAACAAGAGGATATTGTAAAATTTTCTTCACCAAAGGATGTTTGAAATATTTACTTACATAAGCATCCATATCACTAAATACCGACAATTTAGACCCCTCAATCATAGTCCTAAAATTGATAAAATCAAAAATGGAATTATAATTTTTATACATAAACCCATCTTTCGCAATTTCATATTGCTGGCGGGCCTTGTCTAAATATTCTCGAAGTTTATCCCCCGCTCCAGGCTCTAATTCTTCCAAGACAGGAATATCCCGCTCCAGATCAGAGAACATATCTATAATTTTATTATCATCTTTGAAAAATATCCGATAAGATGGGGCCAGACGAATCAATTCCAAATGATTTTCAACTTTTTCTCCCATAAATTCAAAGAAATTCTCAAATACATCTGGCATAAGATACCAAGAAGGCCCCATATCAAAACGAAAGCCTTCAGCCTCAAAGACATTAGCCCGACCACCAAGAGATTGATTCTTTTCATATAAAGCCACCTTATAACCTTTACGAGCTAAAATACAAGCTGTGGCTAAACCACCAATCCCCCCACCGATAATGATGACTTTTTGCATATTTTTACTAATTTAACTAATTCTAGTTGTATTATAGCATAAATCTAAATAGAAAAGTATTATGTATTTGTGAGGGTCTTTATAAATTAAAAAACTGGGCTCTTGGGTAAGCCCAGTTATAATAGAGACAATATAAAGGTACTATTAGTAGCTATGACTGCCTAACACCCCTCCCAAAGACAGGTTTAATTGATACTTTTAATTTTTTATACAAACCATGATAACGAAGATAATACAATGTAAATAGTAAATCTTGTATTAACCATCCAACAAGAGTTTCTGACCATTGTTCTCTTTCAAGTACTTTTGTTTTTTGATTGTAAAAGACTGACATTAACCTAAAGTATTGTAAGCCATTAGAGTTAATAACTGATTCTCTGACAGTTACTGTAAACGCCATTTTTTTGAAATCACCGGGTTGAAACAAGTTGCCCGGCAGACTATAGACTATCACAAAGAATGCTCTACACTCTGCTAGGCAATTGTAAAATATGAATTAAACTTTATCATATCATTGCTATTATGTCAATTAAATATAGCATAAACTTGCTTGATATTATATTCTAGACAGGGTATCAAAAGTAGCAAAAGTTTTAGATTGATGCTATAATTACATCAATAATTACAAGTCATGGTTAAAAAATTCATACAAAAACAATATAATAGCTCGTTATTCAGGGGGGGTCTGATTGTATTTATGGGCTCTTTCGGGGTAGGTGTTTTGAATTATGTTTTTAATATTGTAGTAGCTCGTATTTTAGACAAAGAGCAATTAGGAGCTTTTGCTAGTCTTTTTTCTATTTTAAGTATTTTACTTATTTTGGGTGGAGGACTTAGCTTGGTAATTATTAAATTCTCAGCTGTATTATATGCTAAAAAAGATTATCCAGCTCTTGCCTCCTTTATCCGTATATTATTTTATTATTTAGGTTTATTTTCACTTGGACTAATCTTTATCTTTGGCTTGGCTAGTCCTTTTATTTATAATTTTTTGAAATTAGAGTCTTTTGGACCTTTGATTATCTTAGCTTTATCTCTTGGACTGGCCTTAACTGGCTCAATTGGAGGTAGTGTTTTGCGAGGAATTCAACATTTCACCCAATCATCAGCTTCTAGTCTATTTGGGGCTATTATTAAAATTTTAGCTTTAATTATATTTACTCTACCATTTTGGCCAATGTCTGCAGTGACTGGAGCTATGCTATCTGTACCTACTTCAGCTATTTTGATGGTGAGTTTAGATTTATTTTTTTTAAGAAATATCTTATCTAAGTATAATCCGAAGAAACCTAATTTACCTCATTTTGAATGGAAAGATATATTAATATATAGCATACCTGCAACTACAGCAGTATTAGGAATTACAATGCTAAATTCAATCGATGTAATTTTAGCTAGAAACTATTTGTCTCTGGAAGCCTCTGGAGATTATGCGGCATTGGCTACTTTGGGGAAAATTATATTTTTTGCTACTTCCGCTATTCCTATGGCTATGTTCCCAATAGTGTCCGCTCGCCATGCAGTCAATGAACCTCATAGAAAAATGTTATTTGCTTCTTTAGGATCAGTAACATTAATGAGCTTGGTAGCCTTTTTGTTTTATCAGTTTTTTCCTGAATTTATTATAAACCTTCTAATTGGAGATAAGTTTCTATCAATAGCTCCCCTATTAGGTAAGTTTGCCCTAATTATGGGTATGTATTCTATAATCAATGTAATAGTAAATTATTATCTATCTATTCAAAAATATGCTCTTAGTGTTTTACCACTTTTAGCCAGTATTGCTTTAATAGGAATGTTATACTATAAGCCTAACTCTATCGAGCAAATTGTAAATACAGTTTTTTGGAATATGACTGGATTATTTATCATCACTATAATTGCTAGTATTTATCAGAGTAAAAGGTCTAAAAACAAAATTTGAAAAATTATTTTTTTATGCTATAATTAATTTACACTTTAGCTCTTTAGGAGGTTCTATGATTTTAAGACCTTTGAGCTCAATTAATAATGTATGTGATTTTACAATAAAATTGGTAGAAATTATTATAAGAAATAATAAAACCATAAGTGTAAAGGAACTTAAGGAATGCTTTAGAAAATCTATATACTTTCATCCAGATAAAGAATTTATAATTTACTATATAACCTGTTTACAATTAATGACAATTAACCTATCTGACCAGAATATGTTATTTATAGACGAAAACAACAATATCATCATAATCTAGCCCCGTCAGAACAATCTGTCGGGGTCTTAAATTATAAAACCCTGTCTCCCTATCAAAGAATAAGGGGTGAGATATCCCTGCGTAGCTCTTATGTCTTTATACAAAAAACCCTCCAGAGTCTACTGGAGGGGGGGGGCTTTAGTTCTGACATTTAATATTAAAGTTTATATAATAACTACAATATTTAGGATTTTTAGGTGGGAAATATATAAAAAGTGAAATTATTCCTACTGCGCTTATTAGATGAAAGATTTGATTTGACATTGATGGCATTGATGGCCTTGATGGCATGACATATTATGTAAACCTTAATATTAATACCATATTTTTAGACCTTTGTACAGCTTTTTATTTGACAAAAGTTAACATTTTAGGTATTGTAGATGAGTCTTTATAGGTGTATTATATGACAAATTTTAAAATTAAAACAAATAGTTTTTTAATAGATATAAATCATATTTTATATAATTTATCCATATTAGAAGCAGAAAAATTAAATGATAAAATTAAAACTGTACTAAATCGAATACAGGAATTAAGAAAAAGATATAGTCCAGTAAAGGAACCTGTCGAGATCAATCAGCTAGATGAGATGATTGATAGTATAAGGAGTATTTTGAATCAATATTAACCCCACCCCCGACTTTGGAGGTGGGGTTCTAAATTTTATATTGAGGAATAAAAATACTGTCCTCCTTTCTACCTACGGCAGATAAATGGAGGAGGTGGCACAAAGTGCCGGAGGTGGATAGAGCTAAATATTAATTGTGTTTTATAATAATGATAAAATTTCATATTATAGTTTTCTAACTATCCACCCAAGCCTTGCAGGCTTCCCCCTCCGAAGGGGGACAAAAAATACAGCGGGCGACTTACAGGTAACCACTACAAAATATCAACTATCCTAACTATACTCTCTATGCCTCTCTAGATAATCTACTAGTCTCTTTACTATATATTGGCTAGGGTCTAGGATTTGCGTGGCTTGGAATATGTTTTGAATTTTGATTGAGATATAGCCATAATGGGTACAGGCTAATACTATATAATCTGGTTTTATTTTAATATTTTTGGCTAAATTTTGTAATATTTTGACTGATTCGGTATAGATTATGTCTTGATTATATATATCTTTTTCGATACTATCTGCTAGATTCGGACAAGCTAGATAATCTAAGGTATAATTAAAATGGGATAAATATTCCTGATAAAATCCAGTTTGTATAGTAGCTTGAGTGGCTAATAATAGTCCTTTTTGAGACTTTAATTCAATAAACTCATCTAAATATTCTCTCAACGGTACTGTCACCCCTAAAACTTGCTTTTTTGGGTAATTTTGTGGGAGCCATATTGATTGTATATATCTAATAGTGCTGACTGAGGCGGTATTACATGCCAAAACTACTAAATTACAATCTTGTTTGAATAATTTTTCTACTCCAGCTATGGCTATATTTCTAATTTGCTCTGGTGTTTTATCTCCTAGCGGTAGAGATTCTCTGTCTTGATAGCAGATATAAGGAATATTAGAAATTTGACCAAACATATCGGCTATTCTCTGCCCCCCAATACCACTATCATAAAACCCTATCATAAATTTTTTAATACTTCCTGCATTCTTATCTCAGATTTGATGCTATTTGGCTCGGGGTGAAATTCTAATTCTCTATCATCTATTCGTATTCTATTATGTGAATTGGATTGAATTGTATTAGATTTAATTTTTTGACTTTGAATTAATTTGGCAATATAATTCCAAAAATACACTGAAAAATGATTGAAAAATTTTTCCGTCCAGCTCTTGATTAAATATGGTTGAAGCTGGCTTAAAACTGGATATTCTCTAGATATGGCGTATTTTAGATAGTCTTGTCTCCAAGGATTAGCTTGCCAAAATTTTTGCAATAAGACTCTTGAGTCCGATCCTATAGCAACATAATCTGAATATAATTGAGCTGCATATAAAGTTCGATCTAAGCGCTCCAGATTATTGGAGGTAATATAATGATTGAGACAAAATCTATTTTCTTCTAATTCACCTGATCGTCTAATACCTAAAACCTGAGTGATGATTGTTAGCCAAAACCTAGCAAACCACATTCGGTTGGGATCGGTTACTATAAATATATCTATATCACTACTTTTTTTGGCATTTCCAGTACTAAAACTAGAGGATCCAGCTAAGAATATCCCTTTAATATAGGGGATGCTAATTAATAATCTAGCATATTTAATAATTCTTCTATAACGCCTAATGCTTTCTCGCCCTTTTTCTTGTCTTAAATTTAATAATTCGTCAAAGTTTATATTTAATCCATACAGCCCGTTTTCTGTTCTAATTTGAGGAATTTTTGTTATTTCAAAGCCCAATTCTGATATTGAATAATTACTTCCAATTTGGTATCTATATATTTCCTCTAATGTTAATAATCTCTTTTGAGAATTTGCATAGGCCAAGGTATAAAGTAATGGATGCATACCTAATAAATTTTAATTATTTTTATTATATCACATTTATAAAAGTGGCTTTAGATATTTTCCTGTATGACTTTTTGAGTTTTTAGCAATATCCTTTGGGGTGCCTTCTGCAACTACAATTCCTCCTTTAGCACCACCTTCTGGACCAATATCTATAATATAATCTGAACTTTTAATAATATCTAAATTATGTTCAATGATTAGAATAGTGTTTCCTTTATCTGCTAATTGATTCAATACTCTTAATAGTTTTGAGACATCTTCAAAATGCAACCCAGTAGTTGGTTCGTCTAGTATATATAAAGTTTGTCCCGTGGCTCGTTTTGATAATTCGGTAGCCAACTTGATTCTTTGAGCTTCTCCTCCAGACAAATGTGGGGCTGGCTGTCCTAATTTCATATAACCTAAACCTACATCATACAGAGTAGCTAATTTGTCTTTTAGACTTGGGATGGATTTGAAAAACTCTAGGGCAGTTTCTACATCCATATCTAAAACATCAGCTATACTCTTATCTTTATATAGAATTTGTAACACTTCTTTGTTATATCTTTTACCATGACAATCTTCACAGTCTACATAAATATCTGGTAGAAAGTTCATCTCTATTTTCAGTACTCCATCTCCTTTACAGGTCTCACATCTTCCTCCTTTAACATTAAAACTAAATCTACCTGTTTGATAACCTTTCAGTTGAGCCTCGGGTGTTTTAGCAAACAAATCTCTGACTACCGTGAATAATCCAGTATAAGTAGCTGGATTAGATCTTGGAGTTCTACCAATTGGTGATTGGTCAATATTTACCATTTTATCTATATTCTCAAGACCGGTAATATCTTTAAATTTACCTGGTAAATCTTTAGCTCCATATCTAGTATGTGCAATATGTTTATATAAAATATCTTGTATCAAAGTACTTTTACCAGATCCAGAAACTCCAGTTATACAAACCATTTGTCCTAGTGGAATTGTAACATCAATATTTTTAAGATTATTCTCAGCGGCACCTTTGATAGTAATAGCTTGCCCATTATTTTTACGGTATTTTTTAGGTGGAGCAATTACTCGTCTACCCGATAGATATTCTGCTGTTATCCCCTCTTGATTTATAAAATCTTCTGGATGTCCTTGAGCAATAATTCTACCCCCAGCTGCCCCAGCACCTGGTCCAACATCAATTACATAATCTGAAGCCCTAATAGTATCCTCGTCATGTTCTACCACAATAACCGTATTTCCTAAATCTCTCAAGTTTTGTAAGGTTTGGATTAAACGATTATTATCTCGCTGATGTAACCCAATAGATGGCTCATCTAGAATATACAAAACTCCCATTAGCCCCGAGCCAATCTGGGTAGCTAGACGAATTCGCTGAGCTTCTCCTCCAGATAATGTATTACTAGCTCTATCTAATGTGAGGTAATCTAATCCAACATTGAGTAAAAACTTTAATCTTGATTGAATTTCTTTAAAAATTGGAGTGCTAATGGCAATATCTCTTTCATTGAAATACTCTCTATTATTTTGCACCTTGGAAACATAAGCAGATAGTTCATCAATACTCATATTGACAATCTGGTCAATTGTTTTGTGGGCTACTTGTACAGCTAGAAATTGTTTTTTTAACCTCTTTCCGTTACAAGTAGGGCAAATTGTGTTGAGCATATATTTCTCAATTTCAGCCCGAATAAACTCCGAATCAGTTTCTTGATATCTTCTTAACAAGTTAGGAATTACTCCTTCATAAGTAGCTTCTACTGTGTGAGAACCTGAATGAATAGGAACTTTAATTATAGTTTCAGAACCATATAAAACAAAATTTAAATCTTCTGCCTTGAGGTCCTGCACAGGGGTTGTCAAGCTAACACCTCTCATATCCGCCACCACTTCCAAGACTTTCATATACCATCCAAAAGCTCCTTTTTGTTTCCCAACGCCCCAAGGTTTAATAGCTCCTTGATTAATGGTTAATCTTGGATTGGGAATTACTAAATCTGGTGAAATTTCTGGAGTATATCCAAGACCATCACAAGTACTACAGGCTCCATGGGGACTATTGAATGAAAAATTTCTAGTTTCTAACTCACCAAAACTCTCACCAGAGTCCATAATATATTTCTCACTCATTAATTCATCGTGATAAATATTTTTATTTCTATCCAAAATTTCTGATACTATAAGCATTCCTTCACCCAATCTCAGAGCTATTTCTACTGAGTCAAGAACTCTAGAGCTTTCAAATCCTGATGGTTCTAAAAGTCTATCTATAACTAATTCAATGGAATGTTTCTTTTGTTTATCTAAATTAATTTCTAAAGCTTCTTCAGTTAAATAAATAATTCCATCTACTCTCACTCTCATAAAACCATCTTGAAAAGCCTTTTGCAAAATACCTTTATGTTCCCCCTTTTTATCCCTAATTACTGGAGCTAAAATTATTATCTGTTTATCCTTAAATCTAGAAACATTATCTGCCATTTGTTTAGCATCTTGCATTCTAATTAATTCTCCTGTATCTGGATTAAATGGGATACCCACCCTAGCATATAGTAATCTAAGATAATCATAAATTTCAGTCACTGTACCTACAGTGGATCTTGGATTTCTAGAGACGCTTTTTTGATCAATTGAAATGGCTGGAGACAAACCTTCAATAACATCTACATCTGGTTTATCCATCATACCCAAAAATTGCCTGGCATAAGCTGATAAACTTTCTACATATCTTCGCTGCCCCTCAGCATAAATAGTATCAAAAGCTAAAGATGATTTACCTGATCCAGACAAACCTGTTATTACTACAAGCTTATCTCTTGGAATTGTAATATCTATATTCTTTAAATTATGAACTCTTGCTCCCTTAATACGAATTTCATTCATAGACTATTTTTTAGAATTAGTATTAGTGCGTACTTTTGGAGTTACCCAAAATCCCAAGTATTTACCTAGAAACAATCTGGTTTGAGCTTCTAAAGCCGGTAATGCGCCAAGTGTTAAAGCCACCACTGGAATAAATATCCACTGTAAATACATCATAGCTGTACGCCAATAAGAATATCTTTTTGGCCTTGGAGGTAATAATAAAATATTAATATATGCTGTAATTATTAGCCCTAATAAAGTAATATTCATAATAATACTAGCATATCTAGGTAAATTATTAGAAAAAACTGTAGATTTAAAGGAACTACCACCAAACCAAATTGGAAACCAAATAAATATAGCTAATATAAAGGCAGAAGTTGCCCAAGTATAGTGTCCTTCAATCATATTCCATATTCTACGAATTCTGTCCCCCAATGGAGCTTTAGAATTAATAGCATAAGAACGCATTGTAGTAGCTAAGTTCTCTATCCCATAAGCCCATCTGCGCATTTGAAAGTATTGATTTTTAAAAGCCTGAATTGGATTGTGAGCTTGTACAGCATCTAGAGAAACTGGAATATGAATTGGAATAACGCTATAATCTCCATTATAGTAATCTACGCATTTCCAATAAATAACAGAATCATCAGATACCATATTTACTGGCCAATAATTAACTTCAACCAAAGTCTTGAAACTCATTGAATGACTAGAAAAAGTAACCATACGGTCAAATCTTACAGATTCCATCATATGCCAAAAGCTGGAGCTAATCGCTACAACTCTAGTAAAAGCGGGGGCGTCCCAAATATTATTATGGTACATTGGCAGTGGTTGATAACTATGCTTATGAGGATTATCTACGGTCAAAAATTCATAAGTCAAAGCAGCAAAGTATTTCTTATGGCTAACAGTATCACTATCAAAAACCGATATTATAGTTTGATTTAAAAATATATTATTCTGTTCTAAATAGTCCTTCACCTGCTTTGCGGCATATGTAGCATTAGCTCCTTTAGCCTTCATTTCGCCCTCTATTCCATCTGGATGTGTGGTAACAATCAAATCTTTAAAAACACCTTTGAATTTTGTAATTAAATACTTTTCTTTTTCTTGTCTAGCCGATCCTTCTCTTTCCTCAGTAGCTACTACCACAATTATTTTATCTAAGGGATATTCCGTCTTAGCAAGTGATTCAATACTTTGAGCCAAAACTTCTGGAGACTCATCATAAGTCAAAAACATTACGACATGATGAATACTATCAAATTCAGCTTTAGCTTTAGCTTTAGCTAGCCAATTAATCTGAACATCCTTCTTCATTTGGCGATAAGCCACTATTAGATGTACGCTCAAATATATAGCCTTAAATAGCCAGTATAAATCAAATATCAAAACAAATAAAGCTACTTGAAAAGGCAAAACAAAAGACAAGCCAATCAAAGTTACAAAAGTTCCCCAAGCTAAAACAGCAGGTAAAATTTCAAAAAATCTTTGCCAAAATCTTTGAGGGTTATTTTTAGTCTTTGGATCAGGATAAATATACATAATTAACTGTTTATACTCAAAACCAAAAGTAAATAAAAGACTAATAAAATTAAACTTAAAATGCTGGAACAAAATATCCAGTAAACTATTATATCTTGAATTTCTGGTTTAGTAAACCTTTTTTTAACATACCAAATTGAAAATCCATTGAGCGTACTAAAGACAATAGCATAAACTAAGTATTGCCAAACATTAGTAGGAGAGCCAATAACTGTTACTCCATCATAAAAGCTAGATCTCAAATTAATTAAAGTTCCTGAATATTTAGTTTGTATTCTCAATATAATTAATAAAATTCCAATACAGAATATACTAACCAAGCTATTATAGGCTATTTGTAGAATAAATTTTTGTTTAAATTTAATAACTTGTTTCATCTAATTCTAATTTGTAATCTTTGGACTTGAAACTTTAAAGTATCAATGGTTTGATTTAAGTTTTGAATAATATCAAATTCATATAGTTTTATTTTTTGAGCTTCATAATGAGAGTTCACAACTATTGCAAGAGACCCATTTTGAATAGACACAGCTTCTGACAACTTTAACATCTCAAAAGTAGTCTGTACCAATTCATTATACAACATACAAACTTTAGTACTCTCAATTTTATTATACATATCCGAGCTAACTGGATATTTTTTTTGTAAGACTGTATTTATTCGCATATTATTTTTTGGTGACTATGCTATTTATTTTACCATTATGAAACTGAGTTGTAATAATATCGCCATCTTTAAGTTGACTACTGTCTGTGATAATTCTATCATAAATTTTAGTAATACTATAGCCTTTTTTTAAAATTGATTGAGGATCAAAAGCTGACAATTTAGAATATAATAAATCCATTTTATTCTGAGATTGAGATAAAATAGTAGATATTAAAGTTTTCAAATTATGTACACTATTAGAAATTTGATTTTGATATTGCTGAATTTCATTTAATTTTTTAATTGTTAAATACTCTAGTTTTTGAATTGTAAGTCTAACTTGGTCTGAAATATGTCGTATATATAGATCTAATATATGTAAGTTTTTATCTATATTACTTTCTAGAACTTGCATTTGATATTGTATACTAGTTTGTAATGTTTGCTCCTTTTGCAAAATTCTAGATAGTAATTCATCTCGATGTGGAGTTAATAATTCTGCTGCATTAGAAGGGGTAGAAGCTCTCATATCAGCTACAAAATCCGCAATCGTAAAGTCTCTCTCATGACCTATAGCCGAAATAATAGGCTTGTTAGAAGTATAAATAGCTCTTGCCACTGATTCATCATTAAAAGCATGTAAATCATCCATAGCTCCTCCACCTCTAGTCAAAACAATAACCTCTATTTCTGCATAAGTATTCAAATTTTCAATTGCTTCAATAATACTATCCACCGCCCTTTCCCCTTGAACTTGAGCATGGTTAAAATATAGTTCCAATCCCCCCATCCTAGCCCCTAAAACCTTCATAAAATCTTTATAGGCAGCTGCGTCTTGAGAAGTAATAATTCCAATTGATTTGGGCATATAAGGGATTTCTCTCTTTCTAGCCTCACTAAATAAACCTTCCAATTCTAATTTTTGTCTTAATAATTCAAAAGACTTAGCAAGCTCACCTTCCCCAGATACTACTAAAGTGTCTACCATTACACTAAAAATACCAGATTTAGGAGACAACCTTGGTTTTCCGGTAATAATAATTCGCATCCCATCAACTGGAGAAATTCTAGATTTTCTTAAATTTAACACCGTAGTGAAACATCTAATTTTAGCTTCTTTTTGCTCATCCTTTAGGTCAAAAAAAACCCATTGATTATTAGCAAAACTAGACATCTGAAAAGCAGATATTTCCCCTTCAATCTGTACAGTTTGCTCGCCAATAATTGAATTAATTTGCTGAATAAAATCGTAAACCCCCAATACTGTTGAGGGCATAGCTGAAGTTTTAACCTTCATATCAGCATATTTAGCTAAATCGTCTGGAATATTTTGATGATTAGCTTCTAAATATAATTTACCCTCTGGAAAATGAGCTAAAGTTCGAATAGCCTCTTTTTTGACAACGACAGATGAGTCTTGTAATAAAGGTGTGATTAAATCACTTACCCTATCCCATTCAAAACTAATCAAAGCTCTAAGAGAAGCCTGTCTATAAGAGGGTTTAGTATGAGCTAGAAAAACCTGAATACTATATAAGGCTCTTGTTCCCCTCTCTCGTATAATATCTTTAAAATAAGTATCTAATTGCTTCCCCGTCACAAAATTTATTATTATTGAATTATATATATATATATATATATATCTATTATAGCATATAAAACATAAAAAATTTACCGTTGCTAGTAATTATAACAAATTGTTCATTACAAAACTAAATAAGTTTTGTCAATTTATAACAAAAGCTATAATTTAGTTATAATATTCTCTAATTTTAATCTTTCTAATACCCACTTTCTAATAGTGGCCATATACGCTGAATCTCCTATTACCACCCCACCTACAATTTCACCCTTAGCATTGGTATTGACTTGCACATATCGCTCACCCTGCTCTATCACCACTGACTGCATAGTCTGCGCATTTAATCTACATTGTCCAACAAAAGCAATTGCCAGACTAGTTTTAGGACAATAAGCTGGGATTAAACTAAAGTTCTTCATCACCTCACTATGAACTATATTATATCCCGCTATCATACCTTGTATAGAAGCCTGAGCCCAAGTACCAGAACCGGTATATTGTTTTTCCAAAACATCATAATACTCAATAATATCTCCTGCTCCAAAAATACTTTCATCCTCACTCCTCAAATACTGATTTACTTTCAGCCCACGATTACATAGCTCTAATGGCAAGAAATCCTTATTTAATTCTAAACCAATCCCCACACACATAGCCTCAGTAGGTATAATATCACCAGAATTTAACTCAATTTCACTAATTTCACCCTCTTTATTGCTCCGGATTTCTTTAGTCTCACTTTCATAATAAACTTTTGCCCGCTTAGATAAATATTCATTCAAGATATTTCCCCCAATTTGGTCAATCATACCTTGCCAATACCATTTATCTCGAATAATTAAAGTCACTTCCTTACCTAAATTAAACAATAATTCTACAAATTCAATCCCAATAAATCCACCTCCTACAATAGTAATTTTATTTTTATCCTGAATATAATCCCTCACTCCAATCGCATCATCCAAAGTCTGAAAAGCAAATACACCCTTCAAATCTGATCCTGCTTGCGATAATCGCCGAGCCCGCCCACCTGTAGCAACCAGCACCTTATCATAACCAAGCACTTCTCCATTATCTAAGGTAATAGTCTTATTCGTAGAATTCAAACTTTTGACTCTGGCAATAATTCTATCAATATTCTGTTTTTGAAACTGCTCCTCAGTCTTTAATAATAACTCATCTGGAGACTTTGCCCCAGAAGCTACTTTACCAATATTAACCCGAGAATAAACTGGATACTGCTCCTCCCCAATCAAGACAATACTAGCCTCTGAAGCTTCTTTTCTAATAGTAATAGCCCCATTAGTCCCCGCAATCCCCGCTCCTATAATAATATAATTATAATGTTTCATCGATTTTAAATTATTAACTATTATTTTTATTATAACATATCTTGATTTGAATTTAATGATATGTTAATAAAATATATCTTTTTATTGAGCCATTATTAAAAAATTAAAGCTTTCTCAGGTAGTTGATTTGTAAAACATTAAAACATTAACTTATACTTTAATCTTAAATAATCTGGGTTGAATGGGTATAGTCACCATCAATAACTTTTTCAAAATTTTCCCAACTACAAATTACAATTTTTTGAGCCTTAGCTTTGATTTGGAGCAACTCTAATATTTTTTGACGCATTCCACCTGTCATATCAAATCCAACTGCACCTGTAATTGTTTGACCTAGATTTTCAAACATCTCTTCGGTCAGTATCTGGATAGTATTACCGTCTTGATCGTAGACGCCTTTGGTGTCACTTACCATTATCACCGTAGGTAAAACCATAATTTCAACCAAAATTCTAACTATCTCGTCTCCAGAAATAATTCTATACTTTTTATTCTTTAAAAAGAGTATATCCCCCCCAATTAGAGGTATCATCCCAAAAGCTAATAATTCTTTTACTACTTTTTGAAAATTAAGTTTATTTATCTTACCAAGTCCGGCATTTGACAAAAAAACAGATACCGCCAGAAGCTCTTGTTGTAGGCACATCTCCAATAAATGTTGATTCAATTTTCTTACTCCAAAGAGTGTTTTAACAATACCTTCTGAAGTATTTGCTCGAAAATTACCATCTAAATTAAATTTTCTGGCAGTCGGATGACCAAAAGATCCCGCTCCATGAACCAAGACAACTTCCTCAAAAACTGATTTTTTTACTAGCTTAGATGTGATTTGAATTAAGCTTTGAACTTTATTATCCAAAACATTTTCTGCTTTTGACTTATCTGTCAAAACACTTCCACCAAATTTAATTATAATAGATTTTTTATGCATTGTATAATTCTAACATTTTTTATATATCTTGACAATACTCTTCCCAAAATAGTATGATAACATGGTTCTTTACTATAAGAGGAGGTTGCATCCATATGCACATATTCACGGACTATTCAGGAACACTCCCTGAAGACTCAAAATTACTGGGGAAAGTATTAGAATTATTAAAAACACTTGGAGAGGTGTGTGTAATAACAGGTAGGACAAAAATCCTCTTACCAAAAACTCTACTGGATAATTTAGAAATAGAGGTTCTCGAGGAATACGGAAATCCCGTTTTCAATGGAGAAATTCCGAACCTCTCTGAGAGGGAACTGCATTTCTTTTACAAAATAGATGAACAAAAATACATAATATATCCAGGAAGCACAAATAAAATTGGAGTCCTACTGGTCCTACTGAATAAGTACGGAGAAAGTAACTTTAAAACTGTGTTAAAAATTAAAGATTTCAGGAATACAATAGCCGAAAAAGGCTGGAGACTCCTACGGTCTACACAAAATATAGGTTACCATAACCCGAAACACAGATTATATGAGTTGTTTACAGAAGGGAAAGCCCAAAGTATTTCTAATAAACCTATAAGGCTCTATATCGGTAATGAAGAGATGGATATTCCCTGCTTTAGTTTAGCCGAAAAAGGTATATGGGTAGGAAACCCAGTAGGAAACCTCCCTGATGGTACTTATATAGTTCCGTCCCCTGAGAAACTATATGAGTACTTAAATACAATATTTACCCAAGGATCTGCTTAAATCGCAGGTCCTTTTCTTTCTATCTCTGTCATAACTTGCATTTCGTAGGGGCGACCTTTCAGTCGCCCACTTGCCCCCCTACACAAATCACATAAAATTGCTATAATACAAACAGTTCTGGCAAATTTATTATATTTTATGGATAGCCAAACTGCCTTAAAAATCAATCAGTGGATAGATATAATTCACAATCCAACTTATTGGATTATATTTTGGATTATTGCTTTATATATTTTGTTAGAACCCAAAATTTTCCCAAATCGTAATATAATACCCAAGAATAAATCTGAGAAGTTTATATTTTATATCAAACTTTTAATTTTGAGTTTCACCTTTAGTGTGGCAATGTCTCAGAGCTTATTTGGAGGTTGTCTTATTACCTCAATTCAAAATTACTTCGCCATAAATTATCTAGATCTAGAAACTTGGTATCCTTTCGGGTTAGTATTTCGAGAATATTTTGCTCCTAAATATTGGATATATCTAAGATTATTTTATATTATGCTCACCATATTATACGGTGCTTGGATTTATAGATATTATAAATTTGTGATCAAAGGTTGGAGGGGTAAGTAAAAATTATGTCATTACTTAGAGTGGTTATGCATTCTATAACTCTCATATATAAATCGGCCTTTTATTGCATTTTATAACTCCTTGGCATATAATATGAAAGTTATATAAGAAATATTCTATGCTTTCAATTTCAGATCTTAAAAAGGGTAAAATTATTGTGGTTGATGAAACCCCTTATTTAATTTTATTTAGCCAATTAGCGAAAAAAGGACGAGCAGGTTCTGTACTTACTGTTAAAATGCGTAATCTGTTGACCCAAAATACACAAGAGCGTAATTTCAAACAATCAGATATGTTTCCTGAGGCTGATATTGCGGAATCCTATGCTGAATATTTATACAATGACTCCGAGGGATATCATTTTATGGATGAGAGAAATTTTGAGCAATATGCTTTTGATACTGAGACTTTAGGGGACAATACTATTGGATATTTACAAGAAGGCGCAAAGGTAAAAATCATCACCTTCAATGGAGAGCCTATTACTATTAATCTTCCTCCTAAAGTAGTACTCGAGGTAACTGAAGCCGTACCTGCTATTAAAGGGAATACCGTCGATGCTGCGGTAAAAGTAGTAAAATTAGAAACAGGATTAGAGGTAAAAGTTCCGATGTTTATTAATCAAGGAGATAAAATTCGTATTAATACCGAAACTGGGATTTACGAAGAAAAAGTCACTAATTAACCCCAATAATCTTTGATAGTTACTCCAACTTTAATTGGAATACTGGCTTTATATACGGATTCCATAATATCTACTATTTTCTTTTGATATAATTCTACTCTTTCTGACGCGACTTCAAATACTAATTCATCATGAACTTGTAATATCATATGAATATCTTGCTTTTCTCTGAGATACTCATCAATTTTAATCATAGCTAACTTTATAATATCGGCTTGCAGTCCCTGAATTGGCATATTGACTGCAATTCGCTCGAGCAAAGCTTGATTGCGAGGATTCCTAATATCTATATTAGATAAATCTCGAATTCTTCCATATTCGGTTTGTGCATATCCATGTTGCCGGGCAAATTGTTTCAGGGATTCCATATATTCATGTAATTCGGGATAGGTTTTTCGATACCGAGTCAAGAATTCCTGTGCTTCTGTACGACTAATTTTGAGATTGCGAGCCAAACTTACTGCTCCCATTCCATATAAAATTCCAAAATTAATAGTTTTGGCAAAGGTACGCATTTCTTTGGTAATTTCTTCTGGCTTGACTCCATATACACGCTGAGCGGTGGCTGTATGAAAATCTTGTCCCTGACTAAAAATCTCTAACATAGCTGTATCCTGAGCCAAATGAGCTGCCAATCTCAATTCTATTTGAGAATAATCACAGGCTAATAATGTCCAGTTTTTAGGAGCAACAAAACATTGTTTAATTTGGCGACCAAGTTCACTACGAGCAGGGATATTCTGAAGATTTGGATCAATGGATGAAAGCCTTCCAGTGGCTGCAATATTTTGCTGATAACTGGTATGTATACGGCCTTTTTTATCCATCATCAGAGGTAGACTATCAATATAGGTAGACTTGAGTTTAGCAACTTCCCTATATTGTAAAATCAAATCTACAATTTCAAATTCTGCTCGCATTGATTCGAGAGCATCAGCTGAGGTGGAAATTTGCCCTCCTCCTGTTTTCTTTACCCCTTTTGGAGATAAGGCTAATTTGGTGAATAATATTTGAGATAATTGTTTGGGGGAATTAAGATTAAATTCCTCTCCAGCTATACTATAAATTTTCTGAGTCAAATCTTTGATTTTATTCTCCACAAAATTTTTAGTACTTTGAAGTTTGTCAGTATCAAATAATACCCCAATGGCTTCCATACGAGCAAGCACCGGCAATAATGGTCTCTCAATTGTATTGTATACCTCCTCAATATGCTGAGGTTTCATCTTCTCAAGAATAATAGTATATAGGCTATGCAAGCTCATTTCTGGATAGGATTCCTGATAATCAACTCCATACGCTGAGGCCACTGCCGCCAGAGATAATTGCCTCTCTCCAGGATTGATAAGATATGCCATCAAAACAATATCCTGCAGATTAGCCTTAAGTTCAAAAGGATATAAATTCCGTATTATAGGTTTTATATCAGCACAAATAAGAATTTGATTGGTTAAGAGCAAATCTCTGAGTTCTTTTTCATTGAGTTTAGCCCGCCGCCCCTCAGCATCTATTGCCGCATAATACTCCCCCGCCTGATATATTGCTAATGGAGCCGAGACCAATGCATCAAGAGACTGATATTGCGTTTTGATATGTTCTTCTGCCTCTATTGATTTGTCTTCTTGGCTCCAAAAACTTGCCTGAGCTTTATTTGGCTTTTCTTTTTCTAATATAATATTTAAGTCTTTCACTAATGAGAAAAATTCAAATTTTTTAAAGGTTTCTTTTGCCCGCTCTACAGGGAATTGATATTCTAAAGTCTCATTTACAATATCTCCGATAGGAGCATCCAATATAATTGTCGCAAGCTCACGACTAAAAAAAGCTTGTTCTTTATATTGTTTGAGATTGGCAAAAATTGATTTGGTCAAAGCCTCTCTGTCATCTTTGTCTATATCATCAAAATTTTCATATTTGTCTACAAAGATATAAATATTTTCTAAAGTCTCAAAGCGATGTAATAAATTCACCGCTCGCAAATCCCCAATACCAGGAACTCCCGGAATATTATCGGAGGGATCACCCTTTAGCCCTTTAAAGTCTCTCACCTGATCGGGTCTAATCTGATATTTTACAATCACCGCCTCGGTGTCAAAAATCACGGTATCATTAATACTTTTCCTCAATGTATATACCGAAATACCCGGCTTTACTAATTGCATAGTATCCATATCTCCC
>Ga0207935_1000011_pt1 | contig 66362 bp, 66 predicted proteins | sample LakMenEpi30Aug10_FD_150746 | JGI IMG/M metagenome (GOLD analysis project Ga0207935, IMG submission 150746) | Freshwater microbial communities from Lake Mendota, WI - 30AUG2010 deep hole epilimnion (SPAdes) | ecosystem: Environmental > Aquatic > Freshwater > Lake > Epilimnion/Euphotic zone ...
CAACGTTCCCAAATTTTGTGCATTATTATTAAGTACAAATGTAAAAGTAGGTGCTACTGTTGCTGTAATTACTATTTGATCATCTGCTATTATCGGTACTGCAACGTCAACAATATCTCCAGTTGTTGTATCACCAACATTTCGAGTAAACAGTGTATGAACAATAGTTGTTGAAGCTGATGGATTAGTTATTAAACCTGAACCAGTAATGAAAAATGCATATACAGTACTGTTGTTCAGAGCTGTAATTGGAAACCTGATTGTATTACCTGCCACATTATCCGCAGTAGCAATACCAGGCATAGCGGTAGTACCTGCTGGTATACCTGAAGTTGATACAGTATAGTTTGAAGCTGTTGGCGAAAAATTAGTCCCAGATACCCATTCAGAATCTAATGTTACCTTTATGGATGCTTCCGTAAAAGCTGTGCTTGATGTAGTGAATACAATCAAACAGCTTCCAGGCGCAGTTGAAGCTTTCATTCTATCGCATCGCATATAAGATGGTCCTGCAACAGCAGCCTCAGCCTCAAAAACAAAATATTGCAGGCTTAATATGGTAAGAACTAGAGCTGAAAACAGCAAAATAATGCTTCTAAATTTAAATGGCAAGAATTTCATATACCATTAAATAATGAATTCTTTGTAATAAATTGTCAATAGAGATTATGTTTGTTATATAATTCTATCAATGCCAATTGAAACTGTTGAATCCATACTCTCAAATAAACAAAATTCTCAACCTGGAATATCTTCAATCAGAACAAACGAAGGTGGATATGAATCTGATGAACAACCAATATCACAAGATAAACAAGCCTTATTAGAAGTTTTGACACAAAAGAACGAACCTGGACAAAACTTTGAAAGACAAAAAGCAGCTATCGAAGGATTACCTGACGATATAACTACTTTTATGGGAGAATATTTAAATAAAATAAAAGAATTAAACGAATATCATGGTAACAACAATTGATCCAAATAAAACAGCACAAGCTAGTATGATCAGAGGAAAATTATTTGAAATGCTTGTTTTTTTAGATCCTTCCATTGGAAAAGATCATGGATCTGAAGATAGCTGTTTCTATCAAAGAACAAATCGAATGCCTGAAGCTCAAGAAATTCTTTATATATTACAAAACCCACAGTTTTATCCTCAAATTTATGGCCAAACAAAAGGAATTAAAAACCCTGATGCAATATTTCTAAATCCTAATAGCACACAAATAGAAATAATCGGCGTAGGAGATGCAAAACTTGGCATTATAGACATCGGCGATATAAAACAATTATCACTTTTTAAAAGGAGTCTAGAAATAATCACGCAAGTGCTAAATCAATATACTTATAAAGATCTCGAAGGCATGGGATTTAAAGCATTAAGTGCAAGAAAATATATGCTTGGTGAGAAAAAGCCACTATTGAAAGTAAGCGATTCAACATGGCAACAGATTATCTACGTTCCTAGAGATAGAAACATACTGAATCCATTTAATGTTTCATTTGAAAAATATTACACTCATATAAAAACCCATTTACTTGATAAAAGCCTTACGACAAAAAAAGGCGACTCAAAAGCTGAGAAAATGTTAAGAAAATTACTTAGATTCACCTACTTTGTACCAACAGCCTTTAGTAAAAATGAGATTGTAAGAATGGCACAACATATAAACGAAAATTTGAATATTCCTGTTGCAGAGCGTAGTAATATATACATATGAAAAATAAATTCTTAGAAGATTTAATATTAGAACTAAATTCTTTATCGACCAGAGAAGAGAAAATCGAAACTTTAATATTTTATGGAAATCAATTTAATAGCACCAATATCAACAATTTTAATGAAGATGATAAGGTTGCAGGATGTACATCAGAAACATATTTGAAAGTTATCCAAACTGATACGCCAACTGGAGGAGTAATATTTAAAGGAACATCCGATTCGTTAATAGTAAAAGGTTATCTTTATATATTAACGGAAGCATACAAAGGTTATACGCCAGAACAAATAGAAAAAAATATCGAGAACGATATTAAAGAATTAATAAAGACTACACATATTGATGAAAATATAATGCCATCACGTGTAAATACTATATTAAACCTTGTAATACACATCAAAAAACACATTAAGAGCTCATAACTTTCTCTGTTATATTATATTTTTTAATAAAGATAGCATTGTTCGCGATCACAATTGAAATGAATTCGATTTCAAAAGATAGTATATGTTTGAAAAAGTTCAAATAAATAAATGCCATTAATTTCAGCTTTCTTAATTTTCTGATCGTTAAGGATTCCTCAGGAGTACCATATTGATAACCTTTTCTCAACCTAACCTCTACTAGATATATACTGCTTTCTTTTTCAGCAATAATATCTATTTCACCATATCTAGTTCTGAAATTAACGGTTTTTATAAAATAACCGCTTTTCTGAAGGAATTTAACAGCCAAAGCCTCACCATAACGTCCTTTTTGTTTATTCGCTTTTTTAGACATGAAACCATTCTAAAAAAGCTCTATAAAAAAGAGATTAACAGATTATTAAATAAAGGTTAAAAATCTTAAGCTGTAACTCGAGTTTTGATCTTGGTTGCAGATTTACCAATTCTAGATCTTAGATAATAAAGCTTGCTTCTTCTAACTTTACCTCTTGATTTGACGGTAATAGAGTCAATATTAGGAGAATATAGAGGGAAAATTCTCTCTATGCCTACGCTTCCAGCCCCGATTCTTCTAACTGTAAAGGTTTTGGACATACCAGCACCTTTTTTAGCTATTACAATACCTTCATATGGCTGAGTTCTAAATTTCTCTCCTTCTTTAATCTTGTAATTTACAACAACTTTATCTCCGACACTGAAGTCAGTAAAAGAAGCTGCAACTACGCCATTTTCTTTGTTTTGTGTTGTTTCTGTAGAATTTTCCATATACGGATTTAAATTTTAGCCTATTTTAACAATATAATCAAGATTTAAGCTCCAATATTAACTGCTGAGTTCTCATGAACTTTAATATCTAAGACGCTACCATCAGATGTAATCTTAACAGTATCTCCATTTTTTAGCTTTTCATCGATTATTAACTCTGACAGTTTATTCTCTATTTCTCTTTGTATTAGCCTTCTTAAAGGACGCGCGCCCATGTCATGGTTATAGCCGTGTCCAGCTAAATAGTCTTTGGCTTCTTCAGAAAAATCCAAAATATACCCGCCTTCTTCAATATTTTTATTTAAGATTTTAAGTTCTTTCTCTACAACTCTTCGGATGTCTTTTTTGCTTAAACTCCCAAATATAATTACATCATCAATACGATTCAAGAACTCAGGCTTAAAATATGATTTAAGGGATGTATTTATTCTATCAGCAACCTGTTGATCTAATTTTATATCTTGGTCTTCTTCAGATTCTATGCTTCCAAAGCCAATAGAATCTCTATTTAAAAAGCTTGATCCTGCATTTGAAGTCATAATAATTATCGTATTCTTAAAATCGACTGAACGGCCCTGACCATCAGTAAGTACTCCATCATCCATTACTTGTAAAAGCGTATTAAAGATATCAGGATGAGCTTTTTCAATCTCATCAAAAAGAACAATGCTAAAAGGTTTTCTTCTTACTTTTTCAGTTAATTGTCCCCCTTCATCATAGCCTACATATCCAGGAGGAGAACCTATCAAACGAGCAACATTATGCTTTTCATTAAATTCTCCCATATCAACTCTAATCAGATTTTCTTCAGATCCATATAAAGATTCTGCAAGAGATTTAGCCAATTGAGTTTTACCTACTCCAGTAGGTCCTAAGAACATAAATATACCAATAGGCCTTTTCTGATCTTTAACACCAGCTCTGGCTCTTAATACGGCTTTAGAAACTATTTCAACGGCGTCTTCTTGACCAATAACTTTTGCATTAAGTTCAGGTGCCAAGTTCTTTAATCTAGTTTTTTCATCTACTGTTAATTCAGTTATAGGAATACCAGTTGTTTTAGAAACAACTACTGCAATATGGTGAGATTTTAACTCAGGAATTTCTTCTAATTTTGTTTGAATCCATATTTCGTTAAGCTCTTTCTCTAATATTTCTAGTTCTTTCAATTCTTTTTGCATATTTTCTCTTCGAACAATATTCTTTTCATTAGAAATTGATTTCTTAAGATTTTCAATATTTATTCTAACTTCTTTCATATTTTCAGGCTCTTTTGAAGAGATTTCCAATCTTAATGCTGCACCAGCTTCATCTATTAAATCGATAGCTTTATCAGGTAAAAATCTATCTGAAACATAACGGGTCGAAAATTTTACTGCATCTTTAATTGCAGCATCCGAAATAATGATTTTATGATGATCTTCATAATTCTTTTTTAAACCTTCAAGAATCTTTATTGTATGCTCATGACTTGGTTCATTAACCATAATAGGCTGAAATCTTCTTTCTAAAGCTGCATCTTTTTCTATTGTTCTATACTCTTTTAATGTTGTAGCACCAATTAATTGAAGTTCACCCCTTGCTAAATAAGGTTTTAAAATATTTGCTGCATCAATTGAACCTTGAGCACTACCAGCACCTACTAAAGTATGAAGTTCATCTAAGAACAATATAACCTGCCCTTGAGTTTGAATAACTTCTTCGAGTACATCCTTAAGTTTCTTTTCAAAAGAACCTCGATGGACTGATCCAGAAAGCATTGCTGCTAAATCTAAAGAAACGAGTCTTCTATTTTTTAAAGGTTCAGGTACCCGACCTGATTCAATTTTTTGGGCTAATCCTTCTACTATAGCTGTTTTACCAACACCTGGATCTCCAATTAAAACAGGATTGTTTTTTGTTCTTCTACATAATATATGAATAACTCTCTCAATTTCGGTGTCACGTCCAATAACTGGATCTAATTTTCCATTTTTTGCTAAGGCGGTAAGATCTTTACTATATTGGTTTAGATTGCTTGTATTATTAGAGCTGTCTTGAAGCTCTAAAAAGCATTCATCACACAAAGACATGTAAAAAAGTCTTCCATTTATATTAACTGCGGTTTGATGTTTTGCAGGATTTTGATTACATTTACTACAAAGTGTTGCCATTTTCTTTATATTCTAAACTAAAAAATTTATATATTAGCAATCTACAATCTTATCTGATAAATGTCAAATAGTAATAACCTTCTCTACCATAGGAAGTTTGGATATTATTTTTTCTATTACACCAGGGTTTACTTTCGATTTCATCTTAAATTGCCGACCAGAAAGTTGAACCGTAATCTGTATATTTCCTGGATTTTCCTGAAGTATTTCCTTTAAACGCCTTAAATCATCAGGTGTAGAAGCGTGATGAATAACCAATAATTTATCTTCTATTAAATCTGCCTTTTGAGATGTTATTTGTTTTAATTCATCATCAATTTGGTCATTTTCTAAGCCTTCCTCCATTCTGGATATATTTATTATTCCGCTGACCACAATACTTACCTCACCATTTCGCATATTGCATCTTCCTTTTATGATTACAACATCGCCTTCAGAAAATTTATTTTTTAAAGATACATAATCTTTTGGAAATACAACGGCTTCAACTTCTTTGCTGCCATCTTCTAAGGCTAAGAATGCCATAGGATCGCCATTTTTTGTGCTTATGTTTTTAACTTTAGAAACAAGACACGCTCCAACACAATTACTCTTATCTGTTAACGTATTGGCACTAATTAAAGCAGCATTTAATGATTTGATCTTATCCATATAATTTTGGATAGGATGTGAAGAGAAATACATCCCTAAGAGCTCTTTTTCCCAAGCTAATTTTTGCCCTACAGGAATTTTTGGCGCATTAACAGGCAAAGGAGTAGCAGAGATAGACGAACCAGAATCATTAGAGCTAGTGTCTCCAAATAAAAGACCTAATTGACCTGATTCACGGCTTTTTATTTCTTTTGCGGTTGTGGATATTACTGTTTGATAGATCTGTAGAAGCGCCGAGGCATCGCCGAAGGCGCTTAATGCTCCAACCTTTATTAATGCTTCAAGACTTCTTGAGTTGGCAGATCTAACTCTAAAACAAAGATCATCAAGACTTTTAAAAGGTCCATTTCTCTCACGCTCGGCTATAATTTCAGTGACAACGTTATCCCCTACGTTTTTTATTCCACATAATCCATATAAAATAGAATCCTCATTTAATGGAGTGAAATCTTTAAAACTTCTATTAACATCTGGAGGCAAAATCTTTACTCCTAAGCCTTTAGCTTCATCTAAAGCAACTATTAATTTATCTGGATGAGCCATATCTGCGGTTAATCTAGCCGCCATGAATTCAATCGGATAATGAGCTTTTAAATACGCTGTAATATAGGCCAATTGGGCATAGGCAGCCGAATGGGATTTATTAAAACCGTAATCAGCAAAAGGAAGCATGTAATCAAATAATTTATTGGCAATTTCTTCTGAGTGGCCTTGATTTATACATCCTGCAATAAATTTTACGCGTTCTGCATCCATCACTTCTTTCTTTTTCTTACCCATCGCTCTCCTAAGCATGTCGGCTTGTCCCATTGAATATCCTGCAATTTCAACAGCAATTCTTATCACTTGCTCTTGATAGATAGCATATCCATAAGTATTTTTAAGTATTGGCTCTAGTTCAGGTAGAAGATATTCGGGTTTTGCTAATCCATGCTTACATTTGATGTAAGGATCAATAAACTGCATAGGACCGGGACGGTATGCTGCAGCCATAAAACATAGATCATCAACACTTTCTGGTTGAAGCTCTCTTAAATACCTTTTCATTCCAGATGATTCAAATTGGAAAACACTGGTTGTATTTCCCTTTCTAAATAAATCTAAAGTTTTTTCGTCTTTATCTGGAAGATCATAAACATTTATTTCAATGTTATGTCTTTGTTTTATTAATTTTATTGCATAATCAACGATCGATAAGTTAGATAAACCCAAGAAATCAAATTTCATTAAGCCCAATGGCTCTAAGTGTGCGAATTCAATTTGTGTAATAATTTTGTCATCCGATCCGTTTTCATATTGCACAGGCACATAATCCATATTTGGAGTTGGGGTAATAAGATATCCGCTTGCGTGGGTTGAAACATGTCTACTTATGCCATCAATTTTGGAAACAATTTCCGACATCTTTTGAAGTTTAGGATCAGAATTTATTATATTTGCGAATTCTTTACTATGTTCAATCATGTACGAAATAGATTTTGGCTTTCCAAATTTAACCTCAACCATTTTTGAAAGTGTGTTTGCTATTTGTAAGTCAATTCCCATTGCACGAGAAACATCTTTAATGGCGGCTCTTGTTTTTAATCTTCCGATTGCAGCTATTCCAGATACACAAGAGTGTCCGTATTTATTTTCAACGTATTTAATAACTTCGTCTCTACGCGAATCTTGCATATCCATATCAATGTCAGGAAAAGTGTCTCTTTCTGGGTTTAAGAATCTCTCGAAATATAATTCCCAACGAATAGGATCTGTATTAACAATGTCTAAACAATAAGCTACAACTGAACCACCTGCCGAACCTCTCGCACCTACAATAATATTATTAGCTCGACACCATTGCATAATGTCTCCCACAACCAAGAAATAGTCGTTGTAACCTTTTTGATTTATAACTTGAAGTTCATAATCAAGACGTTGTTTTATTTCATCGGTAAATTCTGGATATTTTTTTTGAGCTCCTTCGTAAGCCATTTTCTTTACAAGTTCCTGGGAAGTCATTCCCTCAGGAATATCAGGGAAAACGGGTTGGACTCTTCCAAATCGGATATCATAATTTTCAATTTTATCTGCAAGTTTTTGGGTGTTTTCTAAAACTTCTTCTACATCGTTGAACACTTGATGCATTTCTTCAGGTGTTTTTATATATGTGTGACGATATCCTTTACGACGATCAGGATCATTTATTGTTTTGCCATCTTTTACAGCAAATAAAACTTCTTGAGTATAACAATCTTCATTATTCAAATAGTGTGAATCTGTTGTAGCGATTAATGGAATATTATATTCTTTTGACCAAGCAATTAATTGTTTGTTAATTTTTGCTTGCTCTTTTAAAAACTCAACATCAACTTCAGCAGTGTTCACATCTTTTGGAACTTCATCATTTGGTAAAAGCCCATGACGTTGAAGTTCTAAATAAAAATCATCTTTAAAAACTTTATGTAAATATTCAAGCCATTCTTTTGCCTTTGCAGTTTCACCTCTAATTATATGTCTGCCCACAGGGCTGGCCGGACAAGCAGAGGTACAGATTATACCTTCTGCATATTCTTCTAAAAGTTGTTTGTCTGCTCTAGGTTTATAATAAAATCCCTCTAAATGAGCTCTTGAAACAAGCTTCATTAAATTTTTATAACCGGTAAGATTCTTTGCCAATAAAAGTAAATGATAGTATTTAATGCCGTCAATTTCTGCCTTAATAGACTTGTCATCAGGTGAAACGTAGATTTCACACCCTATAATCGGTTTTACACCAGCGGCGTTACAGGCGGTCCAAAATTCGTAAGTTCCATGCATAACACCGTGATCAGAAATAGCAACAGCATTCATGCCTGCTTCTTTAACTTTGGTAATCATTGCTGGAATTTTGCTTACTCCATCAAGCATTGAATATTCAGTATGCACATGTAAATGCACAAAAGGAATAGATACTTTTTCTTTTGAATTTGGAGACAGTATATTTTCGGACATTAAAGTTAATATACTGGAACAAGTTTTTAACTTAAAGATTGTCTTTTTATCAAAAAAATATTAGATTGGATATTTAAAGAAGTTTAAAGGAATACGCAGCCTATTTGTTGTTTTTAATTTAAGAAACCATCCTCATGATGGTAAACAACAAGCCGGCTACTGCTTTACTTAATTGGAACTAGTCCTTGGTATCACCCATCGGTGATCCTCCTTTCTTGAAAAGCGTCTTTTCATCGAAATCACGAGAAAATTATACTATTCTCAATAGATTAATGCTAGGGGGATTTTTAAGATTCAGAATTATCAGGCAAATAACCTGACTTTATTTGGGATTTTAAATAGGCCATACTTCCGTCTTGTTTATTAAATTTCATTGCCTCGGCGACCTTTTCTTCAATGCTCAATTCATTATTTCCCATTATGCCCACAAGATTATAAGATGGGTAATCTAAAACAGTACTTAAAACTAACCCCATATTACCCCGAGCCATTGAGTCTGCAGTTCCAAAATATTCATGTAAACGACCTTCAAGCATGGTCTTTTGAAGCTCGTTTGTTTTGTAATCAAAATAAGCTCTATCATCACCATACACTTGCTTTATCTTATCCATAGAATCCTGCTGATAAGTATTAAGTCTATTTAATTTGGCAACTGTTTCTTTCTTATTTGTATCACCTTCAAAATGCAAATTTATCCATTGAGCCTTGGCAGCAATCATATTGTCTACAATACTTTTAACATTACCTATTTTCACTTCTTCCTTAGCATTCTTTTTTTCAACAGGTTTAATCTTTGCATAACCTCTTTCCTTAGCAAAGTTAACGGCAATATTTGCTTCCGCTTCGTCACGTAAAGCTTTCCTTTCTAGCAATACCTTATCATTTTCAAAAGTATCTTTAATTTTCTCTGGAGTAAAATGCGCCTCTGCTTTAGCTCTTGTTTCTTGATCAGGCGAGGAAAAATAGCTCCATAATTTGGAAGCCATAGAGTGAAGTCTTCTAGTTACCGATAAGTTGCTATCAAAAGCTTGTTCTCTGGCTGCATACTCATCTTTAACAATGCTTATATATTCAGTGCGGGATGATAATGATTCCCCCTTTTCTTTTACTGCTGGAGAAATATCTTCACGAACCAAAATTGAATTTATTGTTTCACCCATATTTTCATCTTACATAATTTGATAAATTTTATCTATTGCCAAACAAAACCCGAACATATAAATTAGTCATATGAGCAAGAAATCTTGTATTATTTTGATCGACGGAAGCAATTTCTTTTTTAAATTGAAGGATTTAAAGATGCATAATCTATTAAAATTCGATTTTAAAGAATTTGCCGGAATGCTAGGGTCAGAAATGGATATAAAAAGCGGAACTTACTACGTAGGAAGAATCAGAACAGATAAAACAAAAAAGACACAGAGATTGTTTGATAATCAAAGAAAACTGCTAGCTATATTAAAAAAATACGCTTTCAAATACACCTTGGGTTATTTAATGAAATCTCAGAAAGATAATATTTTTCACGAAAAAGGAGTCGATGTAAACATAGCCGTAGATATTATAGTCGCTGCATATGAAAATAAGTGCAAAAGAATCATATTGGTCTCGTCTGATACAGATTTGATTCCTGCAATTAAAAAAGCACAAGAAAAAGGAATAGAAGTTGAATATATAGGATTTAAACACCTACCAAGCAAAGCTTTAATTAAAACGTGCAAATTGCATAGATTATTAGATAAAGAAGATTTAAAAGGATTTATAAAAAAACCCGCGAAGACTGTATAAAATTATACTGTGTCGCGGGTGGTTTTAGTAAGAATAATTTACAAGAAACGGCTGAAATAGTCAAGGTATATTTGGTAAATATGGAATATAATTTAGATAAATATGATATCTCAAACCACAGCCAAAGCTTATAAAGAAGAATTACACCCTGCTTTTGCAGGATACTTACACGATGGGGTCATATCAAATCGTGATCAGCTAGCTGCAATCTTTGCACTCGCCGATAATGGATCGATTGATTTTATATATCAAGAAAACGATCTAACAAAAGAAATAACATATTTACGAAAAACCAATACCAAACCCAAATATGAGTTTGAAGAGAAAATATTAAATTTAATATTTAAAGATAAAAACGAAGTTTCTGCTTTACAAATAAAAACTCTAATCGAGAATGGATCTCTCAAAAATATTCTAAAGAATTACATAGCTCCTATTAAAAACTTATCATTAAACGAACACAACCTAGAGTTTGGAAACGATAAAAATATTAAAAGCACATTTATAGTAAATGGAGTTCAAATTGACTCTATTGAATTAGCTTCTCAGGCAAAACTTCCAATGATGATAGCTTCAGCAATTTTTTCTATATTAGGAGTCATCTTTACTATTGTATCGATTATTGAACCCTCTCAATCTGGACTATGGATAATGGGAATCACATTCTTTCTAGTAGGAATAGGAATGGGCTACACATTCTTTTACGGGCCAAAATACGTAACATTTGAAATCCCAGAAAACACAGCTGAATACAAGCAAAAATATTTAGAACTTTATGAATTTTTAAAAACCAGACCACTAGACCGCCGCAAACTAAGCGACGAATTCTTATCTTATGCAATAGCTTTTGGACTAAACAATCACTGGAATAAAGAATTTGGAATAGAAACTGACATTCAAGTTGATGGGGAGTTTGGGGGGAATTAATAATTAAAAACTGAAGCAACAAAATTTAGGGCTTCAACACCTCTCTCACGGTTTATAAACATCGTCTACTTATGCTTGGAAGGTTGCCGTTGAATCGCAAAACTAAATTGGACTCCAACGCCAAAATCTATCGAACTAATAAAATACGACATACCATTTTGAGAACAACTATCACCCGATAAAAAAACTTACTTTCATGAAAAAAAGATCAAAGCAAAATATAAGCCAGAAGAACTACCTGAAATAAAAAAAGTTTATGAAGAGTTTGGATGGGGAGTAGTGTTTGAAACCGCAAGTTCTTTTTCGTAAGACTCCAATAAATGAGCGAGATAAGCTTGCCCACGAATGGTAATAGTTAGTTTATCACCTTCTATATTTAGCAACGCATGAAATTCTAATACCTCTATAATAGTATCTATTTCCTTATTATCAGGGATGTTTTCAAAACCGGAAAAGAACTCAGAAGAAGACTGTTTTATGGAAGTTATTCCCATATCAAAGCCATCCTGGTTAATCTTAATTAAAAAAGCTTTTGTCTTATTAACAAGAAATCCATCAAGGTATTTAAACTCATAAAGATTTAGTCTACTCTCTAATAGATTAGCCCAATTTTGACTTTCTAATAATTTATCTTTCAGCTCAATTTCAACTTTAGATAAATGTTGTATACTTAAAGAAGCCTGTTCTTTTATTGCGTCCTCTCTTTCCAGAAACATCTTAACTACATCATTGTTAGCTTTATCTAATTTCTTTTCTTTTATTTGCTTTTTATTCTTCTTAAAAGTAATGCCATCCTGGCTTAATCCAATTTCATCATTAGGAAATCTTGGTATTTTACTAAATAGGTCTTTTAATTCATTCCGAAAAATTAAAACCCCCATAAATATAAACAAAGGAGAAGCAAAAAGTCCTGGATAAACATTAAAAAAAGCAATAAGAACTTCTTTATCCATTCATTATTCTTTCGATATTATCCCTAACCACCATTGCATCGGCTTTGCCTTTTGATAGTTTCATTACTTGGCCGATTAGGAATTGGACTGCGTTTTGATTACCCTTTTTGTAATCTTCGACGGCTTTAGGGTTTGCTTCAATGGCTTGTTTTACAAAGTTTTCGATTTCAGATGTGTCTGAAATTTTATCTGTTTGTTTTGCTTTTTCGGCGTCGATTATTTCTTGTGCTGTTTTACCTGCGTAGGCAGCTTCGTTTATGACAAAATTGGCGGCTTTGTTTGCAGGAATTTGAGCATTTAATAGGGAAGTGAATTTAGAAAATTGATCCTCGTTGCTTACAAGTATTTCAACATATTGGTTATTTAATTGTAATGAGATTAATCTTTCGCGTCTGGATTTTGGTGTCTCAGCTTTAGAAGTCGTAATTTCTTCAAGCCAAGATTTATCAATTTCTATAACAGGGATATCAGGCTCAGGAAAATATCTATAATCTTGTGCGTCTTCTTTTGATCTTTGTAAAAAGGTCTTGCCGGTTTTTTCGTTAAATCCACGTGTTTCTTGGTGTAAAGTTTCGCCAGCTTCTAAAGCTTCTGACTGACGTCGTAATTCAAACGCTAATGCTTTTCGCATAAATCCAAATGAGTTTATATTTTTAAGTTCTACTCTATAATTCGGTAAATCAGTTTCGCCTTTCTTTCTAACAGAAATATTTGCTTCCAAACGCATATGACCTTTTTCCATGCTAGCTTCGCTTATTCCAAGATATCTAGCATAAAGCTGAATTTCTCTACAAAAATTTACAGCATCTTCAATAGAATGGAAGTCTGGTTCAGTAACCATTTCCAATAATGGCACTCCAGATTTATTAAAATCTATTTTAGTTATTTTATCTTCATGTGAGGATTTTGCCGTATCTTCTTCTAAATGAACTTCCCTCCATCTTACGACATTATTATTTCCGTTTGAGGGATATGAAAAATCTCCACCAATACCAATTGGATGATGAGGACATGTTAATTGAAAGCTTTTTGGAAGATCAGGATAAAAATAATTCTTTCTCTCGTAAATTATTTTGTCATTTAATCTCAATCCAAGATGATGAACCATTAACTGAGCTTTTCTTATAGCTTCTAAATTTGCAACCGGCATAGCACCAGGCAATCCTAAACAAACAGGACAAACATTTGCATTTGGTTCTGAATCAAATGGATCATTTTTACAACTACAAAACATTTTCTTTTGAGTATCAAGTTGCAAATGAATTTCCATCCCTAAAACAAGTTCATAATTTTCAATCATAAATTTGGAGTCCTTTCATAAAATTTTGTTTGTTGCTCAAATGCATGGCCAACTTTGAATAATAAATCTTCAGAAAAATGTGGACCTAAAAGTTGCATTCCAATCGGCAAACCAGATTTACTAAATCCTGCGGGAACAGATAACCCTGGAATACCAGCTAGATTAGCGGTTACTGATAGAACATCCATTAAATACATTTTTAAAGGATCATTAACATTTTCGCCAAGTAAAGGAGGGCGATCAGGTGTCACAGGTGTCAAAAGCACATCCACTTTATTAAATGCTTCTTTAAAATCATTAATAAGAAGAGTTCTAACCTTTTGCGCTTTTAAATAATATGCGTCGTAATATCCAGAAGACAAAACATGCGTACCAATCATAATTCTTCGTTTTGCTTCAGCGCCAAATTTTGATCTATCAAATCCATATCTAATACCGTCAAATCTTCCTAAATTAGATGAAACTTCACTTGGAGTAAGAATGTAATATACAGCCAAACCATATTCTGTATAAGGAAGACTTACCTCGACGATTTCAGCACCCATTTGTTCATATTTTTTAGCTGCATTCATCACAGCATCTCTAATTTCAGAGTTTAATGCATCAGAAAAATACTCTTTTGGTAAACCAATTTTTAATCCTTTTATTGATTCTGCTGAATTTTTAAGACCTTCTATATAATTAGGAACTTCATTTTTTGCGGAACTTCCATCTAAAGGATCATATCCCGCAGTAACTTGTAAGAATCTGGCTGAATCTTCAACTGTTTTTGATAAGTGTCCAACAGAATCTAATGATGAGGCCATGGCTATTATCCCGTATCTGGAAACTCTTCCATAAGTTGGCTTTAAGCCTACTGTGTTTGTGAATGAGGCTGGATTTCTGATTGATCCGCCGGTGTCAGTTCCGGTTGATATTACAGATAATCCTGCGGCAGCGGCTGCGCCGCTGCCGCTTGAAGATCCCCCAGCCACCCTATTTAAATCATAAGGATTCTTAACAACACCAAAATCTGAATTCTCTCCAGAAGCTCCATGAGCAAATGCATCGCAGTTTAATTTACCTAAAACAATTCCACCTGCATCTTTAATCTTTTTTACAACAGTCGCATCATAAGGTGGAATATATCCCTTTAAAATATTAGAAGCAGCTGTAGTTTCAATATTTTTAGTAGAAAAAATATCTTTTAAACCAATTGGAACTCCTAACAAAGGTTTATCTCTAAATAATCCTTCTAAATCAGAAGAATCTGCAATTAATTTATCAACCTCCCCTGCTGCTTTTAAAGCTTCATCGGTTGCAACAGTTAAATAAGCATTTAACTTGGGATTCAAATTTTCAATTCTATTTAAATATTGGTGAGTAAGTTCAACCGAACTATATTCCTTATTTTTTAAGGAATGCAAAATATCAGAAATCATAGAACAGCCTCCGTTATAAAATATCTACCGTCTTTTTGGGAAGCATTCTTCAAAGCATCTGAAATATCTAAATGCTGAGAATCAATATCAACATCTTGAAAACGATTTTTAATTTCAGAAATAGCGTGTGAAGTTGGCTCTATATTTGAAACATCCACTTCATTAAGCTTTTCTACATATTTTATTATTTCTTTTAATTGAGGGGCGAAAACATCAATTTCTTTTTCCGTTAGACTTAATTTAGCTAGTTTAGCGGCTTTCATTACTAATTCTTTATCGTGATCCATATACCTGCAAATTTTATCATATGAGGGTATTTCATGCTGTAGTAACCTGTGATAAATTATTATGAGATGGATAATATTCTATTTAAAGACGATACACTTCAAGCCGACAATACAGGCTTTGCAGATAAACTCATAATCGATGAAAGTAGGCGTGATTTTCTTGTTAAAAGTGGAATGGCAGCAGTAAGTGTTGGTTTAGCATTAACAAGAAATCCTATAAGAACAATTTACGATAAATTGGAAAATACTAGCACTGAAATGGAAATGAATAAATTTACTTTATCTGTAAAACCAACTTTCCAAGAAATAGCTCGAATAAGAACATCTTTAGGATATCCTCCAACAGAAAGATTGTCGCCTGGTGCAAAATATTTAAAAGACAATGTAGTTGATATTTTTATATCCGAGAGTGAATGGTATAGAACATTCAATAGAAGATCAGGTCCTGAATTGAGATTGTCTGACGAATATATTGAAAGAACTGATATAAAATCTATTGTGCAAGTTGGAAAAGCTGTCGTTGGAGCTCCATACAATGCGCTAATAAAAATAATATCCGCAAACACTGATATTAACAATTATTTTAATTTTGATATTAACAACGGACATTTATTTTTACCTCCAAATCCTATATCAAAAACAAATACTAAGGAAATCAAAGCCGATGTTACACATGAATTCGGCCATGGAATAGACCCAGACGGTATAAATGTTTTGACAAGCATTCCAACTGTAAGAACTTTGAAAATGTTAGAACTAAAATGGAATACCTTACAATATGCAAAGCAAATTCCTGGAATGTTTTTAAACAACCCACATAATGATTTATATTTTCAAGGATTAAATCAAACTATCGGAGATTTATTTATAAGAAAAGTAAAAGAAACTGACCAAATAAACTCTTTAATTGATGGAGATCCTGAAGATATGAATTCTTTTATTGATCTATATCAAAGATATATTCCAGAAATATTTAATGAAAGTGAAAACAATATATCAATGAGAAAACTTATCGGCGATGAAATAAACGACAAAATAATAAAAGGAAAATTACATATAGTAGATAGGGAATTACAAGAAGAATATGCGGACAAATATCAAAATCAATTAGATTGGATTAATACAGAGGTTTTTGCAGAAATGGTTAGAACTTCAATATTAGAACCTGATAAATTAGCCCAAACGCAAGAAGGTAGAATTATATTAAATAATATTCAATCAATAATACAAATATTAAGAGATCAACCAAATTTAAAACTCCAAGACATAAAAATAACTATCGACACAATATAGTAAACAATATTACTACATGTTTCTTAATTTCTTTATTCTCTCTTGTACAGGAGGATGAGTATTAAATAAATTTGCAAAAAACGATGCATTTTGGCCTTTCTTTAATGGATTTGAAATATACATATGTGCAGTCGCTTCGTTTGCAACTTCTAACGGTTCACGGTCTGAAGAAATCTTCTCTAATGCAAGCGCTAAACCTTCAGGATCACGTGTAATTAAAGCAGCAGAAGCATCTGCCAAATACTCTCTATTCCTGGATACGGCCAATTTAATTAACTGAGCAATAATAGGACTTAATAAAGCAAGAACAAAAGCAATTAAAATTATAAAGGCAGGCATTTTACGATCATTTTCAGAATTACTAAAGCTACCTCTTAAAAAGATATCAACTATTAAGGTAATTGATCCAACAAGAATAGCGGTTACAGCCATTAGTCTAATATCGTAATTTTTAATATGTGCCAGTTCGTGTGCTAAAACCCCTTCTAGTTCTCTTTTACTTAATTTATCTATTAAACCTGTTGTAACAGCAACAACCGAATGATCTGGATCGCGACCAGTAGCAAAAGCGTTTGGAGCCGAATCATCAATAATATATAAATCTGGAATTTTCTTTATTCCCACGCCTATGCATAAATTTTCAAGAAGCCCATAAACTTGTGGAGCCTGTTCCCTTGACACTTTTTTGGCACCAGCGATAGCTAACACCATTTTGTCTGAAAAATAAAAGCTCGAAATACTTGAAACTGTTGAGAAAAGAAAACCTAATATAAATATGCTGGCACCAGCACCTCTTCCTACAAACACTTCACCCAACAAATAGGATAAAACACTTACAAAAAGTATAAAAAAGAACATTATTATAAAAGTATTTCTTTTATTTTTATCTATTTGCGAATATATCGTCATAAGATCAACTAAAAAGATACTTTAATATCTTTTTTTTCTTCTTCTGTTGCTTCAAAAAAAGCTTCTTTATTAAAAGAAAACATCCCTGCAATAAAATTTTGTGGGAACATTTCAATCTTTGTATTAAGCTCCATAACATTTTGATTATAGAATCTTCTTGAATAAGCAATTTTTTCTTCTATTTCGGTTACTTTATCCATTAAATTTATTAATTCCATATGAGACTTAATATCAGGATATGCTTCAACTTGAATTTTTATATCACTAATAGCACCAGATAGTTGTTGTTCAATCTCACCTCTTTTTTCTGGCGAAACATTTTTTACAGAGCTTTCCATTGCGGCAGATCTTAACTCTGTAACTTTGGTTAAAATTGTTTCATCAACAGAAATTGCTTTTCTAACTGTTTCAATTAAATCTGGTAATAAGTCATATCTTTTCTTTAACTGAACATCAATATCAGACCAAGCCTCTTTAACACGCATTCTTAATGTGACCAAAGAATTATAGGTAGACCATATAAATGCGCCAATCAAAACAGCTACACCAATTAAAATTAATAAAATAATTATAGGGGTGGTCATGAAAAATCTCCTTTATTAAATAAACACAAGCTCATTATAATATATAATTATTGAAATTTCTAAAATCAAGTGATTCATCTTGCTTGAATTCCAAACCAAGCTTTACGGCTGTGTCTGCTCTCTCTAATTGTCTGCCCATATATATTGCATTTCCAAGTGTTGAGATAGCTAAATCTTGTTCTAATTTAAAACTTAAATCACGAGCTGCTTTATGTTTGGTTCCATCAACTCTCCATTCATTTAATTCATTGTTTCCATCTGGAGAAATTAATCTTACAACTATTTCTTTCCCAATAACCTCTACGACTAAATTTCCCCTTGGATCCCATTCACATCCACCTGAATAATTATTATCAATAATTTTTTGCGCGTCTGTATAATTGTGCTCATAAATATGCGCCATATTAGAAATTGTTACAAGAGTTCCTAAATCAGTTTTCAATTTTAAGGAAATATCTTTTTGGAGTTTTCTTAATGCATATGTGTTTAATGGCCAGGCATTATACATATCATTACTTCTAAAATAGGCTGTTAAATTTAATTTATTGTTAAAAATTTGAGCTTGTATTAAAAATAAGCATGGAATTTTCTTTCCCGGTCTTCTTGGGAATACATCAGTAAAAGGATTACCCAAAAGCGCAATTGCTCCTTTATCATGTGGAAAATTTTTCAACTTTCTTATTATAGAAATTGAAACTTGATCAAATCCTCCATGAATAAAATGCTCTTGAAATCTATCTATCTTTAACCAAGGATAAATTTCTTTTAATTGATTAATCTCTTCTTGCGCATAATTAAATAACCGCTCTCCATAAGTATAATCTTCAGTATGTTTATCAGGATCAAAAAATCCTTTTAAATAATTTTCTAAATCTGGCTTAGCAAAAGGCATATAATTTGGAACATAAAAATCATCAGGATTTTCTTCTGTAATTGAAACGCTCAAGTTTATCAACTCACGCATTTTATTTGATGTGTCAGAAGAATATCCTCCAAATGGAAGTGATTCAGCACCAAACATCATAATATGTTTTAAAACAGATGGATATGCATCAGCGATCTTTGCCCTTCTAATTTTTATTAAATCAAATTCAGATGGAAATACACTAGTTTTTACTTTAGGCGGATCTTCAAACGTCATTGGCTCACCCCAATTTTTTACATCTTCAAATTTAATAGAATCTTTTAATTTTATTAAATTCTGAGGACCAATCATATCAACAATCTCAACATTATTCCTAAACAGATTAATTGCTTCAATTGAAATTTCTTTTTCAATTTCTGCAGATTCATCACCTTTAACTTTATAATTTTCATCGATACCATTTTGTTTTAATAACAACAAAGCTTTTCCACTGTCCATCAAATCATTACCTACAATATATATTTTATGTATTTGAGGATTAGCTAAAACATTTCTTAGTATGTAATTTATACCTTTTTTTGTATATAGTTGACCCATCACACAATAAGCATCCTTATCTATAAGCTTTTCAACAGCCTCAACCGGAGTCCATAGCGTCGCTATCGCGACGCCCGAATTTAAATTAGAAACCCTAAGTCTATCTTTAAAATAAATAGGCCAAACAAAACTATTCTCATTCATTTTTTCTTATCAATATCTAAATAATCAATTACTTTATTTGTAATAAAAGCCGAGACTGCACCAGCTAAACTTAAAATACAAGTCCATATTAAAATACTTAATGAAGAATGTGGATTAGCAAAAAATATTAATGTTTTAATTGTAAAAGCAGGAATCGCCCCAAACAAAGCCGTAATTATCATATATGTTTTAAAAGACATTGAAGTAAGTCCTCCTGCATATGAAATAATTTCAAAAACTGGAAAGCCAAAAAGTCTACCTAAAACTAAAGTTCTTTTACCGAACCTATCTACATAATAATTAACATGATCTACACCATGTTTACCTACCAATTTTTTAATTAATGTCCTTCCATATTTTCTGCTTAAATAAAAATTAATCGCGGCACTAATAAGGCTTGCAAAATAAGCTATAAACAAACCTTTCCATAATCCATACAATCCAACGCTTAAAATTATTCCAGGTGAACCTAACAAAGGTAATGTTACATCGGCTATAACAAAAAATAAGGTCAACATTAATGGACCAAACAAACCTGCATTTTCAACAAACCCCGAAAATCTTGGTGAATGAATTAAAGGAATTAACAAATAAAAAAATAGCAAGAAAAATATTATTATGCCTGTTGATTTTGCGTAAAAATCATTTCTCTCTTTTTTGGAATGAAAAGTAGGAATATACATGGATTATTAAATTCTAACATTTTACAAAGACAAAATACTCATTCAGCTCGTTTGTACGACCATCAGATAAAAACCTTTGTTTTAACAACAAACCTTTATCTTTTAACAAACTTATTATTGTTTGAATCTCTTCTTCCTTATAAATATGAATATATCTTTTAGCTAAAGAATCATCCCACCCTATAAAATAATCATTATCTTCTAAAATTATATCTGTCTTTATAATTTTATCCTTAAAGTTTTGAATAGTATCTATTCGCCAATTTGAGAAAGTTAAGATTCCATCTTTTTCAACTAAATCTGCCAAATCTCTAAACCATTTTTTTCTAAATTCGTATGAAGGTATGTGGTGTGTAACTCCAAAGGCAACAACTAAATCATATTTGTTTTTAATGCTTTCTAAATTCTTCACACAATCATGATTTATGAATTTTATATTTGAATTTAAATTGAATTTTTCGTTGGCTTTATCTAAAAGAAAATCATTAGTATCAAAACCAGTGTAAGAAAAATTTAGGCCATTATTTAATAGGAATTCAGCAAAACGACCATTGCCACAACCTATATCTGCTACCAATATATTTTGTGACTTATCTTTTAAAAAAGTTAAAATTTTATCACCACCAGGCCAAAAAACTTTACGTGTTTGATCAAACTCAAAACCCACATCTGAATAGAATTTTTTATTTATTTCGATAATCTCATCAATATTAATCACTAACTTATTTAAACATACAAATCCTAAAATTATTAGTCTTTTTGGTTAAAACCTTTATAATATAGGATAAACAAATGTCTAAAAAATACGAATTTGATGTAAAAACTGAAGAAAAAGCACTTTTGGAAATAATAAACCAAATAGCTAACCTAGAAAACCCTACAGAAGACGAATTACAGCGTATTTTTAGGAAAAATCCTCGAAATAACAGCGGTTTATTCAAAAAGAGCGATATTTTATACGCCTATGAACAACTTAAGGTTAATTTTCCAATAGAAAAAGACGAAAAGTTAAGAATAAATCTCAGAATGAAAGATACTCGCACCATTTCAGGTGTTACGCCTGTAACTGTCTTAACAAAGCCCTTCCCTTGCCCAGGAAAATGCATTTTTTGTCCAAATGACGTAAGAATGCCAAAAAGCTATCTTTCAGATGAACCAGGGGCGCAAAGAGCAACTAGAAATAAATTTGATCCATATGCACAAACATTCAACCGACTATTAGCTTATAAAGCGATAGGACATTCAACAGACAAAGTTGAATTAATCATTTTAGGCGGGACATGGACATCTTATCCAGAAACCTACCAAATTTGGTACGTAAAAAGATGTTTTGATGCAATGAACGATTTTCATAATGCAACACTTAATTCAACGATTGAGCTGGAAGAAAAAGAAAGACCATTTGATGAAAAATCTTTAGAAGAGATAGATGGAGAAAAACTTGAAAAATCATATAACCAAATAATATCAATGGCTTTGCTTCCAAAAAGAGAACAAGCAAAAGCTGAAACTGCAACATGGGAAGAATTATTTGACGCTCAAAAAATAAACGAAGCGAGTAAATCAAGATGTGTAGGATTAGTAATCGAAACAAGACCTGATGAAATAAATGAAGAAGAAGTAATTAGAATAAGAAAACTTGGTGCAACAAAAGTGCAAATTGGTTTTCAAAGTTTAAATGACGAAGTGCTAGAAAAAAACAAACGTGGACACAACGTTGAAACAACTCGCAAAGCAGTTCAATTACTTCGCCTTGCTGGATTTAAAATCCACGCTCATTGGATGCCTAACTTATATGGATCTAACCCAGAAGCAGATGTTAAAGATTATGAAAAAATTTTTAATGATCCTGATTTCAAACCAGACGAAATGAAAGTGTATCCATGTTCTCTTATCGCAAGTGCTGAACTCATGCAATATTACAAAAATGGATTATGGAAACCATATACAAGCGAAGAATTATTAAAAGTTCTTGAAGCAACTTACAAATTAACACCTGCGTATTGCAGAATAACCAGAATGATCAGAGATATAGGTTCGCAAGATATAGTTGTTGGTAATAAAAAAACTAATTTAAGAGAAGTTGTCGAGAATAGATTACATGATGAAGGTTTTAAACCACAAGAAATAAGATCACGAGAAATAAAAGATAAAAATGTAAAATTTGAAGATTTAAAAATGGAAGTTGTTGAATATGATACTTCAGTGTCAAAAGAACTTTTTATTCAATATGTAACAGCAAAAAATGAAATTGCTGGATTCTTACGACTCTCTCTTCCAACTAAAGAAAGATTTATGGATGAATTGAAAGATACTGCAATGATTAGAGAAGTACATGTGTATGGCCAGAGCCTTCAAATTGGTGATCAAAAAGAAGGTAAAGCACAACATTTAGGTTTAGGAAAAAAACTAATATCTAAAGCAGAAGACTTTGCAAAGTCCTATAACTTTGATAATTTAGCTGTAATATCCTCTATTGGAACAAGAGAATACTATTCTAAGCAAGGATATAGTCTAAATTATTTGTATCAAATAAAGAAACTTTAATATGATAATGCCTAGTATTGAATTAGATGACAGTATAGAGTTTAGTAATTTTTATCTATTCCCCGATGAGCTTTTCGAGCCCAATAGATATTTAACCCAAGAAGCAAAAAGACCATATATACATATAAGCCTTAACTTGCAATGGATTTAATTGGAAACGAGATTGGAGAATTGGCAAAAGACTTAGCTGTGCATGAGAATATGAATACAGAATCTATGCCATTCTTCACTAGATCATCTGCCCTATTTTATGATGCTGCCGTAATAAAAATTTTGACTGAATACGATTTATAAAAATAAAGAAATTTTCTTAAACAAGATATTATTTGTTTTTAAAATATCTAAGCCAGAAGTATCTGTGTGTTCAGCTAAATAATATACATTGCTAATGCCCGATTTAATAATTGATTTCGCACAAATATAGCAAGGTGAATTAGTTAAAAACAAATGCATGCCATTTGTTGGTATTTGAAATTTTGCACAAGTTGCAATTAAATTTTGTTCAGCATGAATTGAACAGACTTTCTCAAACTCTTTCCCTTTTAGATTTTCCTTAACTCTAACGCAAATCTTACAATCATTTTCATCTTTACCTTGGCAATACTTCTCACCAGCAAGCGTTTCATTCCAAGTTTTAATATAAAGTAATCCATTTTTAATTTTAATATTAGGATTTTTTAACGCCGATTTATCAAAAAAATCAGGAGCATTAATAACACCACAACATCCAACTTTGTAACCACATGTAGAATTATCAGCAATAAAAGCTGCTTTTTTTGCAAAATCATTTATTTGCTCTAAAGTCAGATTCATAAAGCTCCCTTAGCTTTAAAGCAAGTTCAACTGGAGACAGAGTTATATCTTTATAATTCCAATTAACAAGCTCAGATTTATAAGGCAAAATTAACATATGTGAATGAGGAACAGTTTTACCAGCACCAAAATTTTTTGGAGCTCTAAATAATACCCACGTTTCTTTCTGGGCTAATTTAGATTTTTTCAACAATTTAATAGCTAATTTTGCAAGCTCCTGCATAGCACCCCATTCTTCAACTGTAATTTCTAAAAAATCCTCTACATGTCTTTTTGGTATAACAAGCATATGACCATTAATGTAAGGAAAAATATTAACAGTTAAAACTGCATATTCATTTTCAGTAATAATGTATTTTTCTCTTAAATCACAAAAAACACATTTATTTGTTTTAGTCCAAACTTGAGAATATGTACCATTTATACGTGCGTTGTAGTCAGAATAATCTATAGGCATCTTTTTAATTTAAGCATATTTAATCTTTTATTGTCGAGAAATTTTCTGCTTCTTTTAAAACTTCTTTAAACAATTCTTTAACCCTCAAACCTGCGGCTTTTCGTATTAATCTACTTGATGAAAGCTTTGGCGATTGAGGAGGTACTGATACTAGCATTCCTTCCCAATTGCCTATTTTTTGAACTTCATCTGTTTTTTTCAAAGCATTCTCATTCCAATCTTCTTGTACTGTAAAAAATTTATGTGGATTTAAATCTTCCAAAATAGGATCTATTTTTTCGTCATTAAATATTACAATGTAGTCAACAAATTCAAAAAACATCATTAATTCTGCGCGAGATTTTTCATCAACAATCGGTCTACCACGACCTTTTTGTTTAGTGATAATTTTATTACCTGGAATAGCCAAAACTAAAACATCTCCAAGTTCTTTTGCTTTCTTATAAAATCTTGCATGCCCTGCATGTATTAAATCGCAAGCCCCTGAAGAAAGCACAATCGTTTTACCGCTTTTTCTTAAATTCTGACCCAAAGTTTTTAGATCTTTTTGTTTTACAAATTGGCCAAAAAAGTTTGAAGAAAATAAGCTTAATTCTTTTACGTGATCACCAAAATATAAAGCTTCCTCGCGAACACTGGTTTTTAATCCCGAAAATTTACTTTGCTTCCAATTGCCTTTCGATAAATCAATTTTTATTTTCCCAAAAAAGTATTCAATAATTTCTTTAATTTTTAAATCAGCAACTTTTTCTACAATTGATGATGAAGAAATAAACGGCTCAACTTTCTTTAATTTAACAATCTTTCCGCCATATGATTCTACATATTCGGCTTCTTCTTGTTTTCTTAAATGGCTTTTCCAATCTGCACCTATTGTGTAAAAAACATCAGGACGTATTTTTTTTAACGTTGGAAGCAAATCTTGTTTATCAACTAAAACAGTATAATCAACAAATTTAAAATAATTCAAAAGCTCTGCCCTGTTTTTTTGATCTATCAACGGAAAACCTTTTCCTCGCAACTCAGCATTTGATTTGTTGGTAGCAATACCCACAATTAAAACATCTCCACACATTTTTGCATTCAACAAATAAGCTGCATGTCCGCTATGGATTAAGTCGAAAGTTCCATAAGTAAAAACAATTTTTCTTCTCTCGGATTTTAAATTATTTATTAGTTTAACAAGTAATTCGGTGGTTAAGTATTTATGATTATTAAGCATGTAATATTTAATCAATATCAGATATACTAATAGAAAGCTAGTGGATTTTAGGAAGTCGCCTTTTTAAAATAGTTTGCAAAAATCAAAAAACCTGCTAAAATTCCCCGCGTCGCTCAAATTTCAATAATTAAATTAAATAACTATGAAAAAACACATACTTTTAGACTTCGATGAAACCATCTGTGATACAAGAGGATTCAATTCCGAAACTTGTTTCGAGTCTGTAAAAAAACACTATCCTGAAGTAAAACGCCAGGAAGTTTATGACATGCAACATATTGTAAGAGGAAGAACTCTAGTAGACATATATGCATACATAATTAAAAATGCAGCCAATATTGAACCTGAAGAAGCTTTTGTACAGCAATTAGTTTTGGAATCAATGGAATACCAAAACGAAAACTTACATAAAGTACCATTATTTGAAGGAATAAAATTATTCTTAGAAAAACTTACAAGATCAGGAAAATACGTATCATTAATAACAAACAGAGATAAAGATACATTGATTAAAATATTAGACAATCACAACATAACAAAATATTTCGACAACATAATATCTTGTATAGACTTACAAAGACTAAAACCAGATCCAGTTGCTTTCGAAATAGTAATGGATAAAGATGTAAAACTAAAAAGAGAAATAGAAAGAGAAAACTACATTTATATTGGAGACTCTGACGTAGACAAAAGATTCGCTCAAAACGCAGGAATCGACTACATGATAATTGACCAATACGTAAACGACTACTTAATGTTCAAAAACATAACTAATATTTTTGCGTAGGAAATCAAGATAAGCTAATTTTATCTAACCCTTGCCCATTTTAAATGCGTAGCCAAGACTATTCCTGATATCAAAATCATTAGAATAGAAGAAAGCATATCATTTTGATATTTTCTTTCTCTTTGCATTTGTTTTTCGGCTTCTATCAAGTTACGACATTCTTTTTCCTGCTCGTCAGTTAAAACTGGAGGATTTTCTTTTTCACCTGGAGCTGGAGCATATGATAAACCCAAATACATTTGGCAATCATAATATCCCATTTTTCTGCTGGTATCTATTCCGTAATAATAATCATCTGCTTCAGGGAATACGTATTTGATCAGATTTGCCCTAATAAGCCAATATGATCCAATGGATAAAGCCAAAACACACCCGGCTAAAACCAAATAAAAATATATTGTTTTGATTAAGTTTGTATTGAGTTCTGGCATATACTATTTATATCACGACTTAAGATCTCTGTAATCTTCTTGAAACCCAAGTTCTAATTGGAACGTCGATTATCCCGTAAGAAGTAGATAATTGATTAAGATGGGTTTGAACTTTAATTACTAAAGTGGAATTTGATAAAGAAGGAAAATTTGTATTCACTAATATTTTCATCTCATCAGGTAACATCTTTTCAAAATCTTCAAAACTTAGATCATTATCTAAATAATTATTAAACAGTAGGCTATATAAAGCTGTTTTATAAACGTAATCCCTAATACGCAAGCTATCCTCAAAACCGTCGGTTTCGTCTAACTTAAAATCTAAACCTAAAACTTCCTCGGGAATTTCAAAAAAGGAAAAAGGGTTTTCAACATAAATATTATCTCCTTCGTCTGAAAAAGTGCCTAAAATTGCCTGCCTACATGTGTAAACAGCATCTATTAGCTTTGTTGACCCCTTAAAAGCACGCTCAATATATTCTTCTTGTTCTAAAAGAAGTTTATCCGTCAAATCTAGCCTTAAATCAAAATCTCTATCTAATTCTTGCTCAAAAGAAGGATTATATTGCTTCATAAATTGGATAATAATACAAAATCTTAATTATAGCCAGACAAGAGCAGTTTTGGTATAATTCTGTACGTTACTTACTCATTTGGGGTCATAGCTCAATTTGGTTAGAGCGCTTCCCTGTCACGGAAGAGGCTGCGGGTTCAAGTCCCGTTGATCCCGCCATTTAGAACGATTATCAGCATTAAATACAATATCATAAAGCTTATTAATAGATGTGAATTTAAGTTTTTTAGCTCTTAAATAACCCTCGCAAATCATTCTCATAGTACCAAATTATATTTAAAAATTTCGCCTTTTGGCGGATGTTTGAAGTTTACTTAATAAGGTTAGGATTATATTTATTTGTAGATTCTTCAAAATCTGCAACACATTTGTTTATATCACTTATATTAGTGGCTAAGATTACAAACACTTGATCATTTGTTTTAGTAACACTCGCTGAGTCCATAAATCGCTGCATAGAATCCACAACACAAGATCTTAAAGATAAACCAGTAGCCATTTGTAACATACTATTAACACTAGAATCTTCACTCACTTCCAATTGTTTTTTTACTCTCGCATTTTCTAAAATTAATGATGTATTTTGATTAGATAAGTTCTTATTTTCATTTAACTGAGTGAAATATAAATAGCTAAATAAAACCAATAAAAGGATAATTATAGTGTTCCAATTCATACATACAGAATAACATACAACGACATCTTTTTAAGTGCGCCGATTTAATAACATACTCCCCAAAAAGCACTAACCTCTCGCCTTCTTAACTCTCAATTATTTATGCTAGACTTTAGTTAATGTCAGAAGCTGTACCTACTATTCTTGATACATACGAATCTTTGACTCATACACCCAATCCTTACGAATCTACTGTGGTAGATACTCCCGAAGGTGTGGCTAGAATTTCTCCAAATATAATGGCAATAAGAGAATTAGCAAGAGAAAAAGCTACTGAGAAAGGTATTTTCTTACCTAATGAAAGGTTTGAAGAATTAAGGTTTCTTCAAACACCTGAAGCTTTACAAGCTAGTGTGTTGCCGGTAGACGAAGCGGCTGTTGATAAACTTACGCTTAGTTGGCTTTATACAACTGCATTGGCGAATAAGTTTTCTCCTGAAATGATAGGAAGATTCTTTCATAATGTCATTCCGGTGGCGGGTTCTGCAATATATTTAAATACACAAAAATCAATCAAACAGATTAATTCTAGGTTTCAAAACGAACAAGATAGATTTCCCACAAGAGAATCTAATCTATATTTAACAGCTTTACATCAAAATTTAAATTTTCAAGTTGAAGAAGCTATAAATAGATGGTTAATATTGTCTGATCCAAATATAAAAAGACGCGTTATGAATATAGCAGATATGTTTATTTATCAACCAATGGCAACAATGTTAGCTACAAAAACTTTAATTGGAAGCCTTCCTATTTCGTTGTTTTTGAATCATACCCAAAATGCTTCTGATCTATTAAGAAATATGTTTGTTGTCGGTTCTATTGGACTTTCAGTAGGAATGACAAAAAAATTTGTTAAAAATCGAAATACCTCTAAATTTGAAAAAGACTTTGAAGGAACTGATTATAAGAAAGATCTGTTAAAAATTGATTTTTAATTAAATACGATCTATTATTAAATTAATGTCTAAAACCAATTTAAATAAATATTCATTTATAATAATTATTTTGCTTTCTGTTGCTTGTTTGTTACCTTACGAAATAAAAGCACAAGAAGAAGTAGTAACTCAAGAAATAACAACAGAAGCGAGAGCAACTGTTCCAAATCCAAAAAAGAAAATATCAGAGAAAAGAGAAGAAGCTAAAGCTAGATTTGAAAAGAAACAAGCCGAAATGGAAGAGAGACGATCAATAAAGAAAGAAGAAATCAAAGAGAAACTAACTGAAATACAAATAAAAAGATTAGAAAACATGAAAGAGCAAACCGCTCATATAGAAGAAAGATTTGATAAAATCGCAGAATTCTTATATGCAAAACTCGAACGAATAAGTAAACATGTAGAAGAAAGAGAACAAGAAGGTTTTGATTTAGATGAATTTAAAAAGAATGTCGATAGCATAAAAGATAAAATAGTAGCAACCGAAGCAAAAGTATCTAAAATATATGATTTATATGAAGGAATCGAAAGCTTAACAGTAGACCAAATGAAAGCAAAATTTGAAGAGACCAAAGCACTTATAAAAGAAATAAAAGCAGATTATTCATCAATAAGAAATGACATGGTAAATTTAATTAAAGGCATTGAAGCCTAATATATATGGAACAGACAAACACAAACTCTATAATTCCTGAGCAAAAAGAACAACAAAACACACAGCCTCCAATGCCTACAGAACCAGTATCAACATTAGCAGATGTTAATCCTATTCCTGAGTTTCAAAATATACCAAGTAAAAACAAAAATAATAAAATATTGCCTATCGTAGCGATATCAATCGGCGTAATAATCTTATTAGCAACTGGTCTTTATTATTGGATGACATCCCAAAATGTAGAAGTAGTAGAAGAAAACACTGTAGAAGTTGTGCAAACGGTTACACCAACCCCGACACCTACTCCAACACCAATGCCTACATCTAACGATCGGATGATTTTGGAAATAGATCAAAAAATAGTAGAAAGTGATTCTGAAAATATCGAATCTACATCGCAAGATCTAGAAGATTTAGACTTTGAAAATGTGGATCTTGAATTACAACAGAATCCAGGGCTATAATGCAAACTAAGCAAGTATATTAATTTAACCCTGTTCTTAAAAATCCAGCCCAAAAACTAAATAATGGATCAAAAAAATGATAATCATCAAATAGACCTTCAAGATAAGAATGAGCAGTCTAAAGATAATTCACAAAACCAACCTTTAATGGATTATATGGAAACACCAAAGAGCAAGAATAATATGATCTTTGGAGGAATAATCGGAGTAACAACATTAATTATATTAGGAATAGTAGGATATTATATTTATAACTACTTCAATCAAACACCTAAAAACATTTTTAGCGATGAGAATAAAATCGGGTCAAACACCCCAGCGGAAATAGATATAATCACAGAGCCTGAACAGCTTATTCCTAACGGAAACACATCATTTTGGCCACCTGAAAAACCAAGCTACTTAACACCAAAAGTAGATGATTCAGAGGGTATATTAACAAATCCTAATGAAATCTCTAATTATAATAAAGCAAAAGCACCTACCGCTCCTACTCCAACACAAGCTCCACAAGAGCCTAAAGCAACAACTGAGCTTAAAGAACCTACTCAAATTAATCAAAACCCAGTAATTGTAAATAGAAGCGTCATTTGGACACCTAACGACTACAAATATGGTGACATAAAAGGAAACTCCTACGTAGTAATACTAGGCGATACTTTATGGGAAATTTCTGAAGGAAGATATGGTCAAGGTTCTCAATGGAAAAAAATTGAAAAAGCTAATGAGATTGACTACTTAAGAAATGGAAATCCATTAATCACACCAGGACAAAATCTTAAGCTTCCAGAATAAATTCTGGAAGCCCTCCTGCCTTTTTGCGAAAATTTATTCCCCCGTAATGTTTTCACCTACAATAATTTGAATATCATAAGGGCCTTCTGCGTCTAATTTCTCTTCAGATAAAACAGGTTTTTTATCTTTAAGTATGCCTAAAATTCCAGTAATTACAGATGAATCTATGCCAGGCTTTAATCTAATTGTAGTTTGAGTAATTGTTCCCGCTGGGTAGTTTCCAATATCAGGGTCTTTGAATCCTGAATTCTTAAAAGTTTCAGCTGTTTTTGCCGCTTCGCCTGGTATTCCTGACCCATTTAGAATAATTATTTTGTAAGATTGATAATCAACGGTGTTTATTGTCGGTTCAATAACTGGCTCATTAGTTGGTTCAACTGTAGGTGTAGGTGTTATTCTTGCTAGCTCTTCAGAAACAATTGGCGTCTCAATAGGTGCATCTGTATTACTTGTTGATCTAACATATAAAGATACTCCCACAACAATAGCTAAAACTAATAAGATGCCTACGTATTTTAAATTTCTATTGTTTAGAAGATTTGAGCTAGCATCAGAAAAAATATCATAATTAACATGAATCGGCTCCATATAACCTGTGTTAGATTTTTTCAAATAATTTTTAACCTCAGCTAATTGTTCATTAATATGGTTTTGCTCATAAGGCAAATCAAACTTAACAGCGCCATTTTCAATTAAAATAATAGAATTTTGAAATTCATTTGAATATATAATTAATGATAATGCTGGATTATTTTTATATTTTCTTAGTAAAACATAACTAATAGGCTCAACAAAAGAGATGTTTAAATTTCTTTCTGTTAGATCATTAATAATTTCTACAATTTCAGGTTTGATTGCTGTTATTTGATAAAGATTGTCGCTCCAAAGACCGACTTGTTTGTAATCCCAAACTAGGTCTGACGCTTCCTCCCCTAAATATTTTTCTATTTCTAACTCAATCTCATCTTCATTTTTCACCGAGATAGAAAATACATCTGCTATAGTATTAGTTAAGAAGATACCTATTTTTGAAGACTCTGCAAAATTGATAATCTTATCAATTTCTAAATTGTTTAAACTTAATTGTTCAGTATGATTCTTTTTTTTATCAATTAATGACACTGTATTAGAGTCAAAAATTATAAATTTATTCAAGCGGTTAAACATAGTAAAATAATTCACATATATATTATATAATAATATTAGTGATAAAGAACCTCTGCCCGTTTAGCTCAGCGGTAGAGCAGATACTTCGTAAGTATCAGGTCGTTGGTTCAAGCCCAACAACGGGCTCCAAAATATGAAAGAAAAATTCGAAACTATAACAAAAGCAATTTTAAACAACAAAAACAAAACCACTTCATATTTAGTAAAAAGAATTGTAATAACAAATTTATTATCTTTAGCAGTTATCGGTGTAAGTTACATATGGGTAATCTATTTGCTTTCAAATGCCAATTCATTTTGGAGCATTTTTAAGGGCAAAGATTTATACGTACAAAAGGATACTGTTCCACCTCTAAAACCTTATCTAAACCCTATCCCAGAAGCTACTAAACAAGACTCCTTGGATATAACGGGTCAATCTGAAGCAGGTGTTAAAGTTGTATTAAAAATCGATGGCAAAAAAGCCCAAGAAACAGTTGCCGATTCAAATGGAAAATTTTCTTTTGCGAGTATTCCTGTTGGAGTTTCTTCTCAGGTAATGTTAGTAGAAGCATTAGATGAATCTGGAAACACAAGCTTGCCATCTCAAACTTATACTATATTAAAGGATACTGAAAATCCTGTGCTTGAAATATTAACCCCATCAAAAGATAATGAAACTTTCAAATCAACAGGTAGAACATACAAAGTAAGTGGAAAATCTGAACCAGGAAACACCATTCACATAAACGAACAATTAGCTGTAGTATCAACCTCAGGCGAATTTTTTGCTTCTATTAGACTTGAAGATGGTTCAAATCAGATAAAGATAAAAGCCGTTGATAAAGCCGGAAACGAAATGGAAGAAACTAGGAATGTTGTTTACGAGAAAATAGATTAAGTACTAAAAATCCTAAAACAAAGACTTCTGTGAATCCAGTAATATATGCTGCTGATATTTGTCCATAAATAGGAATAAATATTAAATTCAATACGATATTAAAGATAAATCCACTGAAATATATTCCTAGCAACTGTTTGTGGCGATTTTCTATATAAAAAATCCATGTTAATGGAGCTGTAATAAAGAAAGGAAGAGAAATCGCCATTAAAATCGTAAAAGGTTTAACAGCTTCTAACATATGAGAGCCCCACAATATAGGAATAAAATAAGATCCTCCAAACCAAACAAAACCAGTTAATATTACCCACATTCCAAAAAGTTTAAAAGTAATATTTTCAATTTGAGAAATGAATTGAATCGGATTGTTATCTCTTATTTTTACTAATAAAGGATAATAAGAATTCATAATAAAAGTCGGTAATACCAAATATAACTCAAACAATTTATATGCCAAAGAATATAAACCAACTTCAAAACTGTCTCTAAAAAGAGAAAGTATAAATTTATCTCCACTAAACATAAAACTATTTAGAACAATAGTTAAACCAATAAAGACTGATCTTTGAAGAATAATTCTCGAATATGCCCAGTCTATCAATGATTTTATATTATATTTTACATGCTGTTTTGTAATAAAAATTGAAAGAAAAAGTCCAATCAAATAACCAAAAACTGTTATAGCAACAATATCCTTAAGAAGTACTGTTTGTGAGTTAAATATATAAGCCACAACACCTATAAAAACAAACGCCCCTATTAAAACATTAACAACTGCTAATTTCCAATATTCGAATTTAGTTTGAAAAATTGCTGAAAAAGAAGTTTGTAAAGAAAAAATAAGAACTAAAACAGAACCAAATATAATTGATGACTTTACTTCAGCACTATATGGAAGCAAAAAAGCAGTAAAAGCAACGACTAAGGATAATAAAATACCGGCAATAAGCTTAAATCCAAATAATTTAACAAAATCGGTTTTTAATAAATTCTCATTTTGAGAATAATCCTTAACAACTAAGATATTTATTCCAAAATCGGCTAGCATATAAAACAAAGCAATATAATTTAAAACAACTGAGTACTCTCCCCAGACAGTACCTTGATTTTGCCTAGCCAAAAATATGCTCAATAAGAACATAAATCCAACTGTCCCAAAACGAGCCAACAGTTGGTAAAAGGTATTTGAAGCAATAATTTTATATGACATCTATGCTAATTCTATCATTTTGTTATTCCTAAAACTGTTGTAAAATCTTCTTTATGAGTAAAATATTGTCGGTTTTAGGGTATTTATTACTAGATTTAGTAGAAACCGTATTTATAGCTGGAGCTGTTTTTATAGTAGTATATTTTTTCGCTTTTCAGCCTCACGAGGTAAGCGGTGAATCAATGAACGGAAAAGCAGGATTTCATACCGGCCAATACATATTAACCGATAAAATTACTTTTAAATTAAGAGAACCAGAACGCGGAGAAGTAATTGTTTTTAGATACCCTCTTAACCCTTCATTTGACTATATAAAAAGAATCATTGGATTACCTGGAGAAACGGTAAAGATTAAAGATGGAAAAGTCACAATTATAAACACTGAACACCCAGAAGGTTTTGTTTTAGATGAAAGTAATTACCTATCAACAGAGGTAGTTACAGATCCAAATGCTTTTGCACAAGAAGGAAAAGAAATCAAAATCCCTGAAAATGAGTACTTCGTGATGGGAGATAATAGACCAAAAAGTGCAGATTCAAGAGCTTGGGGACTTGTAAACAAAGACAATATCATTGGACGAAGTTTCTTCAGATACATTCCTGTTAATGAAATGGGTCTTGTAAAACACGCCAAATACTTATAATTTTTATATTTTATTCTTGGGAACTTATAACCTTAACGGCTTTTTTATTCTTTTCTAAATTGAAGAATTTAACAATACCAGAAGCTTTAGCGAATAAGGTAAAATCTCTGCCCATGCCTACATTATCACCAGCTCTTACTGTTGCGCCAACTTGTCTAACAAGAATGGTTCCAGCTGAAACAGCTTGACCATCGTATCTTTTTACACCACGATGTTTACCAATTCTATTTCCTTGTTGTCTTGTTGATCCTTGTGCCTTTGTATGTGCCATGTTTTAGTCCTTATTTTTTAACAGATTTACTAGCAGTTTTCTTTGGTGTAGAAGCCTTTTCCTTTTTTACAGTCTTTTTTGGCTTATCTTCCTTAACTTTAGGCTCTATAACAGCTTCTTCAGCCTTTTTAAAGCTTAATTTGGAAGTTTTTCCCTTAGCTATATCATTTACAGAAATAATAGAAATAGGTTGTCTATGACCTTTATGCTTTCTATATTTAGATTTGGATTTATATCTTCTTACTTCGACTTTATCGTCTTTTCTTTCGTCGATAACCTCTAAATCAAGAGAAATACCCTCTACTAATGGGGATCCGATCATTAATTCGCCTTCAAAATCAGCCAAAAGCACTTCAATAGAAGCACCTTCGGAAACTCTGTCGACTTTTAATTTATCACCCTTCTTTACTATATATTGTTTTGAATTGAGCCTAATAATGGCGAAGTTTTCTGACATAACGAGATTAATAATAACAAAAATTTATTAAAACAGCAATCGTTTTATTTAATTTCCTGCCCAATACTTATTTGATAGATAAAGACTATCAAAAGTGCCTGCATCATTCCAAAAACCTTTTAATTCAGTCCATTCCATTAAACCATCATTAATATAAGTATTATTCAAATCTGTTACCTCAAGTTCTCCTCTACCACTAGGCTTTAGAGTTTTAATTCTTTTAAAAAGAGTGTTATCAAAAAGATATAGACCTGTAACGGCATAATTAGATTTAGGTTCTAAAGGCTTTTCCTCTATCTTTATAACTTTCTTACCACTTTCGTCGAAAACAGGAACTCCAAACCTCTCAGGATCACTCACCTCTTTTAAAAACACCTTTGCACCTTTAGTAAAAGCCTGAACGTCAGATCTGATATCAGCGTCTGTTGTATTATCTCCTAAAATTACGGCTACATTCTCATCGCCTGCAAAATCCTCTCCACAAGCAATAGCACCAGCAATTCCTTTATCTTCTTCTCGTTGAAAAGCATATTCAACCTTTTTCAAGCCAAAATCTTCCCCATTTCTCAAAACATTAATAAAATCCCCTGAATGAGGTTCACTAACAATAATTAAAATATCCTTAATACCAGCATTAACCAAAGTTTGAATAGGATAATAAATCATTGGCTTATCATAAACAGGAAGCAAATGCTTATTAGTAGCACGAGTCAACGGATATAAACGAGTACCTTTACCACCAGCACAAATAATTCCTTTCATAAATATATTTAGCTATTAAAGAGGGAATTTGTCAAACGGGGTGGAAAAGTTTAGGTTAAATAATGAAAATTGTTTTATATAAGGCTTTGAGTGATTCCAAAAGAGCGGGAATATGAATTTGTTTTAAGTCAGAGTTTGACATAAACTTTTATCATACTCTCAGCTCTTTTGGCTGCACTACTTATAACTAGATAACTTAATCTCTATCTTTGGATTAGCGGCAAATACAACTGAACCATCGTTGACGGCACTGTAGCGGTTGGGCTAACAGTTGGCGTAGGTGACTGTTCTGCAAATACAGTAGGAGTTACTGTCGGAACAATAACTGTCTGTGTTGGAGTAACAGTCGAATCTGCTAATCTTGTTGCGGTTGCGGTCGGATCAGGAAAACTTGTTGATGTCGGTGTGGATGTGCTTGTTGCCGTAGACGTTGGTCTTGGAGTTGAAGTTGGTGTAATTGTTGGCGTTGACAAGAGCTGGGTGTGAACAATCTTTTGAACTGTTCCATTCTCGTTGATACGAAATTCTTGCGCCTCTCGACATCCTTGCCCATCGCCGTTGCAACGAGTAATGAGATTGTTAATTACCTCAACTCTCATGGCTTCATTGTAAGGATGGATATTTTCCAAAGAACTCCATGGAGTTGCCATAATCCAACCATTGGGTCGATGCCCTTCTAATACAACAAGCTGTGCGGTTGTATTCCACCCATCTCCATAATCTGGACGAACTCGAAGCTTCTTTGTATAAGGTTCGAAAACATACGAGTCACCCACAATGATACTGGCTTCTGGAACCCAGGAATCGTTTGCAGGAATTCGTTCATGCCCGCTATCTTTACACCAAAGACCGTAATTATCTGTTCGATCCACCTCACCGTAGTAATTTTCAGGATCGATTGAGATCCAAAAACATACAGTGGTAGCCCGTACTGGATAACTAACGTTCACAGGGGTATTGTTACGAGCATAGATGTATTGTTTTTGCCGTAGAACACTCGTATCAGGGTCTTCTATTAACTGAACCAACAGTGTAGCAAAACCTGAACCTGAATTTTGAGCAACAAAGTTTAGCGTTCGTTGATCCGCAGACAAACTCATCGAGCCTACTGATAAGTTACCAATCACGGGTTCTTCCGTGCTGATAACAGCTGAATGAAATCTCCCAAAGATTGAACTATCATCTAATCGATCTTGGCTTGAATGCCACTCACTACATGGGTTTCCACCATCGTTGTTCTCACAAAGTTGAATGGCCAGAAACTCGCTACCAAAATGCAATGAGCGTGGACTAAACGGAAGGTTATTATATCTTCCAGGTGTGAAAACCCTGCAAGAGCCTTGCTTATTGAATTCAGAGTACAAATGGACACTAAACTCCATAATTTGTACAGGGCAATTGCTTGTATATCCATCACTCACCTTTGCACTACGAAATCTTCCGTAAATTGAACTCCAAGAAAGATCACCCGTTGAATTATTAACCTCACTACACGGTTCCGAACCATTGCTAGTCGAACACAGCTTCACATTAATTCCATCTCCTCTTAGCTCCAAACGAACGGGGCTAAATGGAAGCAGACTTGCTTGATTACGACCCACAAAAAAGCATGAACCGTATTGATTGTACAAGTAAGCTCCCCAACCAGTTTCTGAACATTGAACAACAGTTGGTGTTGGCGTCAGCGTCGGTTGTGATTGAGGTGTCGGCGTGTAGGTTACTGGATAACCTGGTTCAGTACTTGTAGTAGGTGAAACACGGATACCTCCACTACAAACAGAAGACATTCTAATTAGCAACGGACCCAGCCAAGCACTGTGAGCTCCTCCATATTGACTAAAGCTATAATCGCTTTCATTCGTGAAAGTGGAAAAATCACTACTAGTAGCTAGCGCGTAAAAATAGGAATTTCCACATTCAACTTCATCAACAAATTCATACCCCTCAACGGCAAAGAAACGCCTTTCTTCAAAAGAGCCCTCTCTACTATACCTATAAAGAACATACTTATCACTACCTCCAACCCAACGAAAAGCAATCTTATTCCCTGATGTATAAGCATCAAAACGTTCTGGAATAATCAATTGGTCTGAATGTCTTAGCCACAAATTAGCATTTGCATAAGCTAAGAAAACATCTTCGCCAATTTGCATTCCATGTGTATCCATGCAAAAACCCCACCTTCCTGCACCAACATACTCTGGATAATATCCATAGAATGCAGTGATTGAGCCATTGTTTAACTGAAAGAAGGTCACGAATACGGATGAACTAGTGAATGCTTCAAGTTTACCCTCGTTGTAATTTGTTGAATAACTACCGTCTAACCAAAAAATAGTATCGTCAATAGAGTTTTGTTCGTTATGGCATGGATCAAACTCAATTTTACGCCTACTATCCTGTGGCCTCCACATATCCAAAATCTCCAAAGAATTTTGGGGTTTGCTGGCTACAAAATTCACTGGGACAGTGGACTTAAAACATCGATAGTAATCTGGAGGCAAAAAACCTGCTTCACCACAAACATCCAGTGCTGCATAGGCAGGAAAACGAAAGAACACGAAAACAGTTACAAACAATGTTGTAACTAACAACAAAAACGGAACGCGCTTAAACACAATAAACATCCTTTCTAGTATCTAGTTATTAGTGTGCAATTTGCCATTCCTGGCAGGGCTATTATACTATGGGGTGTTTATTTCAACAATTAATTTGATTAATCGTAAATAAAGGCATTTATATTAAAATATTGACTATAGTTATATATATTTGTATTGTTATTATTTCTAAGGCCTTCAGGCAATAACTCAACACTTTCCTTATCTAGCAGTAAATATAAAATAGGATTATTCAATTTTATCGATTTCAATTCATTGTCTAATATATTTAAATAAGTTAAATTATTTAAATTATTAATTTCTTCTGGTATTGAAGTAATTTCATTGTTCTCTAAATTTAAGTATCTTAAGCTCTTAATATCATAAATAAATGCAGGAATTGTTTGTAATGAATTATTACCTAACTCCAAGACCTTAATATTATTAATAACCCTTAATGCCCTTTCAGGAAAATTTTTTAAATTGCCATTTTGGTTATGTATATAAATAACTCGTAAATTTGGCATAGTAGTTAAAAACATAGGAAAATCAGAAATGTTGTTATACCCTACATCCAAATATTCAAGATTGGATAAAGAGGATATTTCTTGTGGAACTGATTTCAGCTCAAGATTTTTTATTGATAATTCTTTTGTATATATATATTTATCAATATTTTCAAGAAAATTTGATAATTCGGTTTGATTCTTTATAACGACTTTATCTTTACCACAAATATTATTTATAGAAAAAATTCTATGGATAAGACCATCTACATATGAATAACATATTACTTTGGATTTAATGGAAAATATTAGCCCCATAATAATTAAAATAACTAATGACAATATATAAATTAAGGATATTGATTTATTCATATAGAAATTATACCTTACCTAAAATTGTTGTAAAAAAATTCACTTCAAGTAATCGCAGTATTCATCAACAGATATAATTTTAAACCCATAATCAATATATCTCTTTTGATCATCCCACTCTTTTCTTAAAGTTAAAGGATAAGCCTCGTATTTTTCTGCCTGATCAAAAGGAATAAAATATTGATGGAAGGTATAAATAACTTTATTTTGTAATTCTATAACATTATTTCTGCCTAAAGTTGAGGTTTTATTTATAACTTCATTTTTCAAATTATTTACTCTTTGTTCATAATCAGAATCATTTTTATTTATTTCATATGCAAAGATGGATTGTTTTTCAAATTTGCTCCAGTAATTTTTTTCTGCATAACAAGCTAACCAGTTAGGTTGTTGTGGATTTCTTGCTGAAACATCTTGAATTGATATGTTATCCATTTTAAAAGAGACGAAGGTTAGGATGGTTAGTATTAATAATGTTGTGCCTTTAAAAGATAACAATAGTTTATAGATTAAAAATAGAACGACAGGTATAGATACCAAGATAAACAATACTTTATGCTCTTTTATAAATTTCATAAAAATATTATACAGTAAATTAATAGTTGCTTGGGATTGAATTGATTCTATATAAATTTGATATGTTGCTATAATTATTTAGCAATACCAATCACTCGTAGCTCAGGACTTTTCGCACGTGAAGTTGTAGTACACTATAAGGAGTATATTAGGCACTTATTTTCTTAATTGAACCTAGGTGCCTACACAACTCAACAATATGTCTATCATCGTAACTCAAACTACTCCAAAAAAAATTAAGTTTGTATTCGATTCACAAATGAATTATGCAGATTATAGATACTCAATAGAAAAAGCTTTTAAGGTTAGGAATGTTATATTTGGAAAATCTGGCGATATTAGAACTGATCCATATTTTAAACATTTCATAGAAGAAAGAACTAAAAATGAAGATTTAATACTTAAAGATGAAGATTCGGTGATTGAATTAATTAACAAATACCTCGAATTTTATAAGGATACTCCTAAGGCAAAATTCATAGAATTAGATTCTATGCTTATCTCAGACTCCAAAAAAGCATATTACTTTCAACCAACTATCTATACATGTATGGAAGTAAAAGAATTCGACACAAACGGATCAGGCGCAAATTACGCAATCGGAGCTTACAAATATAGCCAAGACATCAAAAAAGCTGTAGAAATTGCCTGCGAATGCGATCAAGAATCTGAAATGCCTGTTAATGTTTTGGAACTCCCTTAAAACAAAAAAGTCTTGGTGGACCTGATGGGATTTGAACCCATCACCTCTTCCATGCCATGGAAGCGCTCTAGCCAAATGAGCTACAGGCCCAAAGGGTTTGTGTTGTTAGTATTTTAATTTAAATAAGTAGTATAATCAAATCAATATAATGTCAACTCAACGCGAGTTGATTAGTCTAAAAAGGGAGGTGAAAATGAAAGATCTCATAGCTTTCATTTTTGCAATGATCATTTTTCTTCTTCTACCAAGAAAAAAGGATCATTCGTAGCGAAAGCTACATTGCGAATGGTCCAGAGTAGCCGGTTTAATAGATAATTTAATTTCTAATAAACCGGCTTGTTTTTTTAGATAACTTTAAAAGATTCTCCAATTACAAAATCTTCCACCAGAGTTTTATCTTTTATTTCTTTTTCAAATTTAGCTAAGGCTTTTTTATATTTTTCTTCAGGTTTATATTCAACTTTTATCATTGCATCCCAAGCGACACCTGCATCTTTACGAGCTTTTTGAACTTCACGAATGAATTCACGCATATAGCCTTCGACTTCAAGCTCTTCGTTAATGTCCATATTTAATTGGACTTTTAGACCACCCTCTTCTTTTTCTTTGTAATTACCTGCTAAAGATGAGGTAGAAAATTTTACTTCTTTAACATTTAATTCATCTTTTATTAATTCAAGTAAATCAGAAGTTAAAGACATATCTTTCACAACAACTATGTCCATTAAAGGTTGTCTTACAGGAACATTATGTTCTTTACGTAAAGCACTTCCAACAGAGCATATTTTTCTTACCAAAATCATATCTTCATCTAAAGATTTAGAATATGTTAAATATTTTTCATTAATTTTAGGGAATAGTTCTAAATGTACTGATTCTTTTTTGTCTTCCATTAAATCAGCTAAAGTTAAATATAAATCTTCAGCAATAAATGGCGTAAATGGTGCAATTAATTTAGAAAAGCCTAATAGAACTTCAAATAATGTGGCTAAAGATTCTGGATCACCAGAAGAGATTCGATCTCTAGATCTTCTAATATACCAAGTTGATAAATCATCTAAAAATGGCGCAAAATTTCTGGCAGCCATCATTACTTCTTTTCTCTCCATTTGCTCTGTTACATTTTTCACCAAGGTTGCATATTTGCCTTTAATCCAAAGATCTAAAGGATTTTGTGGATCATAATTAGCGCTAACATCAATTGGATTTAGATTATAATAAGTAGCAAAATATCTTAAGCTATTCCAAATTAGTGAGAAAAACTCCTTTTTAGACTCTTCTAATATACCGGTTGAAAACCTTGCTGTATCGCCTCTTACAACAGGTGAAGTCAACAAGAAATATCTTAAAACTTCTGATCCATATGAATCCAAAATTTCATCCATTGGTTTATAGTTTCCCTTACTCTTACTCAATTTCTTACCTGTTTCATCACCCAACATTCCAGACATTAAAACAGAGTTATAAGGAGATTTTCCAAATAAAGCTACATTTATAACTATTAATGAATAAAACCAACCTCTTGTTTGGTCAACGGATTCAGAAATATATTCTGCTGGATATGTTTCTTCAAATCTTTCTTTATTTTCGAAAGGATAATGATATCTAGCAAATGGCATAGCGCCAGAGTCATACCAAACATCTATTACATCCGGAACTCTTCTGAAAAAGCCTTCTGCTTCATTACCCCAAACTATTTCATCTACAAATGGTTTGTGAGGATCAAACTTTTCTAAAGTTTTACCAGATAACTCCGCTAATTCTCTAAAGGAACCTATAACTTTAGCTTCTCCTGTTTTATCGTTAATCCAAACAGGAAGCGGTGTTCCCCAATATCTACTTCGACTTAAAGCCCAATCTCTTGCACCTTCAAGCCAACTTCCAAAACGACCATCTTTTACATGTTCAGGAATCCAATTTATTTTTTGGTTTTCAGCCATTAACTGGTCTTTGATTTTAGTTACCGCAACATACCAACTCTTTATTGGTTTATAAATTAAAGGTGTATCAGTTCGCCAGCACATTGGCATTTGATGAAGATATTTTTCTTGCTTAAACAACTTAGAAATAGTCTCTAAATCCTCTAAAATTGCCTTGTTAGCCTTTTTATAAAATTGGCCTTCATATTTAGCTACCAAACTTGTAAATTCAGCATTTTCATCCAAATAATCAAAAGCGGTTATCTTAAGATTAGTTAATATGTCGAAATCTTCTACACCATATGGTGCTATATGAACAATACCTGTACCTTCTTCAGTTGTTACATGATCACCATGAACAATCTTAAAAGCACCTTCGGCTCTTTTCGCTTCAAAGAAATCTAAGGGCTGAACGTATTCTAAACCAATTAAATCTGTAGCTTTGATATCCCCTACTATTTCGTATGAAACATCTTTAAAAGTTCTTTCTAAGGCGTTTTTAGCTACAATATAATAAGCATGATTACTTTTTACTTTTACATATTCGATATCTTTATGAACGGCCAACAAAAGATTACCTGGAATAGTCCAAGGAGTTGTTGTCCAAGCTAAAACAAAAGTATTAGGCTGATTTTCTAATTCAAATTTAACTGTAATTGCAGGATCTTCGATTTCTTTATAACCACCTAAACCAACTTCAGCATTTGATAAGGTTGTACCAGCTCTAGTTGAATAAGGAACAACTTTATAACCTTCGTATAACAAGCCCTTTTCAAATAATGTTTTTAATGACCACCAAACGCTTTCGATATATAAAGGATCCATTGTTTCGTAACTGTCTTTTTCGTCCATCCATCGACCAATTCTTAATTCATACATTTTCATGGCATCTCTGTATTTAAGAACAGATTCTCTGCAAAGTTGATTAAATTTTTCGATACCAAATCTTTCAATATCTTTTTTCTCCTTAAATTCAAGCTGTTTTTCGATTTCGTACTCAACTGGAATACCCTGGCAATCCCAGCCAATATTTCGACTTACAAAATAGTTATTCATCGTCCAATACCTTGGCAATACATCTTTCATGGTCCAAGTAATTACATGTCCATAGTGAGGAAGAGCGTTAGCAGTAATTGGCCCGTCATAGTAAATTTTTTCGGGGGATTTTTTTCGTGCTTCCTTAACATTTTCTAATAAATTAATTTTATCCCAACGCTCAAGGATCAATTTTTCAAGATCAGGATAGTTTGCGTTTACTGGTATCTCTTTTAGTTTTTGCATAAATTTTTGTGAGTGAAAGACCAAAAAAGGCCCTTGCACTCAAATCTAATATAGACTGTGTGCAAGGGCCTTAAATATCAAAAGATATAAGACGGTACCACCTCGCTTGGCGTTTTATTAAAACGCGTTCTTGTTACAGCTTTTACGGGCTTACCCGTAGAGTTCTACTTTCTTAACGATTTCTTCCCTCTGCTTGCGGTTGATATCCGCTCAAATGCATTTACTTATAAATCATATGATAACATACAATATACAATCTGCTAATAATATGACAGAAGGGCTACAAAACGAAAACAAACTATTAGAAGAAGCTATTAATACATCCTCATTAGCTGTTTTATCGGCCTTAAACAGAGGCTCAAGTGGATCTGAACATGATCTTTTGAATCAAACACAAGGAAAAGGTAATAAAGACTTAAAAGCAATGCTTGAATACGATGCCAGTACTAGAGCTCATTGTAATGTATTCACCGCAATGCTAAATAATTATGAGGTAACGTCATTCACTGGCAATCGATTCTCAGAATCTATCCCTTATAACCCAGGCACGGATTTTTTAAGAGGCATGCAAATTGACCCAATGGATATTACTAGCAAAGCAAAATCCTCATATCATAATAAAAAAAAATATTTTGATATTAATTTATTTTATAAATACACAAATCCGAATGCTGATACATCGTTGTATCCAATTGACCAAGTGGTCAAAGCTGATATGTATAGTATTCCATTTTCATCAGAACTCACCCTTCCACTTAATTTTCATAAAATAGGTTTATTAAATTTTACTTTCTTACCTTATCGAACAAATGCTAAAAACTTTATGAATCACTTTAAAGATAATATTTATCCAAATATTGATTTTATAAATATAGAAGCAGAAGAAAACATAAATGGTTTTGACGTATTAACCTATTCATATGATTTAAGGAAAATGATGGAAGAAATAGACAACGCAATGATTTCTTATTTGACAATTGGCTCAAGTTGGAGCGATAAATTATATGAATGGAAAAAATTTTATGAAGAAATTGGACTTTTGGAAAATGAAAATCCAATAACTCATATAATATGCTTGGGAAAAGTTTTCATAGAAAAAAGATGGTATTACTTATACACAGGGTCGAATCGTGATAAACCAAATCAAAAACCAAGAGGATTAAATAGATTATTTGATTACCTTAGACAAGCTAATATTACCCACGGGGATCTGGAATTGGCTCCAGTTGGGAATCGAAATTAATCAACCATCTATCTCTCTCATTAATTTATTATATACTATAATTAATGTGGCATTTAGGAATACATTCCAAAATAGGACAATCAAATCATCTTCATTTAAATTTATCTTATCGTGATTCATTAGCTTTATATCTTACTAACACTATCAAATCATTCGCATTATCCATCGCAGGTTTATACGTTCCTATTTTCATATATGTAAGCTTTAAAGATAATTTATTGATTAGTTCTAGCAGTACCTTAAATGGGATATATTTTATATTAGCTTTTTACCTAGTTAGATCTTTATGCACTTTAGTTTTCATGCATAAGATTGTTAATTTCATTTTTGGATGGGTAAATTTTAAACTATCAATTTTTATCTCAAATTTGCTTTTGGCTTTAGCCATTTATTTGTTAGTAGCCAGCGAAAAACAATTATATTTCTTATTTATTGCCGCTGTTATATTTTCTGTGGAAACACTTCTTTATTGGATACCATTTCACACTAATTTTATAAGAGTTTTGAAAATCAATGCACCGGCAAAAATGGGCAGTAGTACTGGAATGCGCTTCTTTTTGGCAAGTTTAGCATCAGCTGCTGGTCCAGCCTTAGGTGGATTAATAATTAAAATATATGGATTTGATACTTTATTCTTAATTACAACTGCGTTGCTGATTATATCGGCGTTACCTGTTTTATTTGGAACACATGAGCATAAACATGGAAAACACAACTTGTTTCATATAATAAAAAAATACACGACAGGAAATAATTACAAACTAAACATTATCGCGCATATGGCAGCAGGAATAGATGGTAATTTATATGCAATATTCGCTCCACTTTTATTATTTATAATTGCGGATGAAAATACCTCAAATGTGGGAATCGTAATTTCAGTTGCAGTTTTTTTAGCAGCGATTTTTACTCTTGTAGCAGGAAAACTTGCAGATACAAATACTGGAAACAAAATAAAGAAAATATCAACTTTATTTAACTCCCTTCTTTATATTCCAAGAATTTTCATTGGAACTCCAGGCATTTTATATATTGTTGATATATTCGATAAGATTAATGGTTCGTTTTTATCTGTACCCTTAATGTGTGCCGCTTACGATCAAGCTACGAATGAAGAAAACGAAACCGATTATATGATATATAGAGAATTTTTCATTCACTTAGGAACAGTTGTTGGGATAATAATTTTTGGAATAATGCTTTCGTTGTTTGATAATTGGAGATTAATTTTTGCAGTGCTGGCGCTGGTTTCCCCTTTTACTTATCTAATTTATATTAATCGAAAAAATTAAAATCAACGCAAGGGAGTATACGATTAGGCCATCTTCCCTCAGTTCGGAATGTGTAATAAGGGTCAAAACAGAAGGCGGCTTTGTACACAAGGTACAAAGCCGCCGAGATAGATATCAATATTATGCTAGCAAAAATTATTATTTCTTTCCTTAAATTTTTCTGCTCAGACATAAATTATTTACTTCGTTCCTTTATAAATCTCCAAAGCCCACTGGATTTAATATCAGGCGATGGTTTTATTCTTTTTGCTGAAGAAGGTAGAGGTGAAACTGGTGCAATTGGTTTTTCTTCTTTTAATGGTGCAGGTGTTTCTTCAACTGCATTGTCTTCATCGAAAAACCCATCACCTTTTCTTTCATCTCTTTCCATTTTTTGAACTTCAGCTCTCATTTTGTCAAAATCAAATCCTCCATATTCTTCTGAAGGACCTCTGTAATCGTCATAAGGATCTAAATCAACAGGTGCTTTAGCTTGCTGTCTTATGCTTGTTTTTCCTGCATTATTATTTTTAGTTTGATCGTCATTATCATCGTCGTCATTATCAGATGCTGAAGCTTGAGCTTTTTGAATTTGATCAAACCTTGAATCAATTTGTGAAATTATATCTTCATTTTTAATGGTACTTGATTCTGAAGGTAAAGCTACAGATCTAAAATCTGAATCAAAACCTGTTGCAATCACAGTAACTTTTACACCATCAACTTCTGGGTCAATGTTTGCACCAAATATAATATTTGCGCCTTCATGTGCAGAAGCAGAAATAATTTGAGCTGCCGTATTTACTTCATGCATTGTTAATGAATCATCACCCACAATATTAATAAGAAGTCCGGTGCAGCCTTTAATATCTACGTCTAATAATGGAGAGTTAACGGCACCTTTAGCAGCTTTCTCAGCTCTATCTTCTCCATTTGCATAACCTATACCCATTAATGCTGAACCAGCATTTTTCATTACAGATTTAACATCAGCAAAGTCTACATTTACTAATCCAGTTGAGGTAATAAGCTCAGATATGCCTTCTACAGCTTGACCAATAACTTGATCAGCAACTTTGAATGCATCTTTAAGTGGCATTTCATAATCAACAACTTCTAATAATTTTTCGTTAGGAATCACGATTAAAGCGTCTAATTTATCTTTCAATTCTCTTACTCCATTCTCGGCCTGACTCATTCTTCTTTTTCCTTCGAATACAAAAGGTTTTGTAACAACACCGATAGTTAATGCTCCAAGATCTTTTGCAATTTTGGCAACCATAGGAGCTGCACCCGTACCAGTTCCTCCTCCAAAACCTGCGGCTATAAAAACCATATCAGAACCTTCTAGATAAGATTTTATTTCAGCTTCAGATTCTAAAGCTGCTTCTTGCCCTACGGAAGGATCTGCTCCTGAACCTAATCCATGTGTACGTTGAGGACCAAGCTGAACTCTAACTGGAGCTTTTGAAATATTTAACACCTGTAAGTCGGTATTCATTGCAATAAAATCTACGCCCTCAGTTCGATTGAGTTCGATCATTGAGTCAACAGCGTTTTGTCCGCCGCCTCCGACTCCCACGACTTTAATTTTCGCAATATTTGTAGACTTTGGTTCTATGTAAGCCATATTTATTTATCTTAAGGCAGGAAAGATTTAATGAAACTAATAACTCCGCCGCCCATTTTACCGAAATCCGTTTTACGTTTTCCATAAAATTTTGTATCTTCTTGCATAGAAGAGGATACCACTTGAAGCGTCCCTATCACGGCGGAATAAGAAGTGTCTCTTATTTGATCCGCCAAACCCGACATATTTTTCGGTTTGGCTACTCTAACAGGAAGTTTGAAAATATCTTCAGCAATTTTTTCTATACCTTTAGTTTGACCTGCACCTCCTGTAAGAACAACTCCGGCGGGAAGCTTGTCTGCAAATCCGGATTTCTTTATGTAGATCTTAACAAACTTGAAAGCTTCTTCAAGTCTTCTATTGATAATATCACTTACTAGGTTAATTGGTACAGTTTCCATTCCAATATTTAAATCTCCAACGTACATCTCTCCTCTTGGGATTTTCGTTTCTTGACCTTCTTTTGTAATAATTAAATTATCTTCGTTTCTATCGTAATCAGAACTGTATCTAAGTTTTACTTTTTCGGCATCTTCTAACAAACTTCTCAAGCCAATAGCTAAATCATTTGTTATATCTTGACCACCAACAGGTAAAACACCTGAGAAAACTGGTCTTCCTCCGTTATATATGATCAAATCCATAGTATCGCCGCCCATATCAATTAAAATTGTTCCAAGTTCTTTTTCAGTATCTGTTAAAACAACTTCAGCAGCAGCATATCCTGCATAAATAATTTGATCTATGTCTACTCCAACTTGATGAATGCATTTTGTTAAGTTTTTTAAGGAAGCAGCACCACCGTGTATTATATTAGCTTCAACTTCTAATCTAACACCTGTCATACCAGTTGGATCTGATATACCCCTTTGTTTATCAACAATATATTCTCTAGGCAATACATGAATAATTTCTCTTGAAGAAGGTAACGACATAGCTTGAGCAGCTTCGTTAACACGAACAATATCATCTGTAGTGATTTCTGAATTAGGACCTGATACAGCAACAACGCCTCTTGAGTTGAAAGATTCGATGTGTGTACCGCTAATAGTGACCGCAACTCTAGAAATAGGGTGACCCGACATCATCTCAGTTTTATTTAAAACCTCTGATATAGCTGAAACTGCTTTATCAATGTTATTTACAACGCCATCCTTCATACCTTGTGATTTAACAGTATGTGTACCAATCACAGACATTTTTCCTTTCTCAGCTGATGCTACTACACAGCATATTTTTGAAGATCCTATGTCTAAAGCTACGATAAATTGATCTTTGGGCATTTGAAATGTTTTATTTATATTTAATTAAAGGTTTTGAAAATCTTAAATCTATGGTATCAACCTCTTTATTTTCAATCCTATACTTTTGAATGATTTTTTGCAAGGTTATAGATAAATTCTCTATCTCAGAAGTGTCGATCTTCTCAGGTAATAAAACCTTTCCACCTTCATTTAATCCTACTGATATCAAATTATTTTCAACTTTCACAATTCCGTATGAGCCAGCATACTTAAATGCATTTATTAAATTTTGATCTTCAATGTGTTTTCCAACTGCTAAATCTTTGTCGTATTCAACATTTATTTCATAACCGACAAATGAATTTATAGCTCCCATTACGAAATTTTTTTTATCAATTATAAAGCTTCCATTTGCAGCTTTTACAACAACAGCGGCCTCTCTCTTTTCCAATTCAATAATTATTTTTCCTGGATATACCTTAGATACCTTTATAAACTTATAATCAGGAGCAATACTAGATGCAAACTCTTGAATTAAAGCATCTCTTACAAAAAATATTTTCTTGCCTAAAAGCTTTTGGGAAAAATTTTCATTCATTCTTACAACATCAGCTTCAATCAAACCTTTTGAACTAACATCTGTAACATTAAATAACGATGAAATAAATATTACATAATAAGAAAAGATTAATATGCTGCTGATTAAAAATAAGATATAAAATCTTTTTCTTGAATGCCTAGGCTGTTTTCTTTTGAAATCAGAATAGTTGTAGGATTTCATGACCTATTTCTTTGCTAGCATCATCGCTAACCTGTATTTTTGACTCTTTATAATAATCCAAGTGATTTAACATATAAGATGCTTTTTCGATTAAGTATTGTGAAGACAGGTCATTTTCTTCAATTATTAAACCTAATCCAGCATTTTCTACTACTTTTGCATTTTTATATTGTTCATTATGAGAAGCCCATGGAATAGGTACTAATAAACAAGGCTTTCTGAGGTAAATCAATTCATAAATAGTGTGTGCACCACTACGAGAAATAACTAAATCGCACGTATTGAAAACCTTTCCAATTTCACTTTCATCAAAATACTCTTTTAATAAGATATTTTTATCATACCCTTTGATCTCAATTTCTTTCTTTATATGTTCATAATCAAAACTTCCTTTTACAGATCCAGCAGCCCAAATTATATTAAACGAGCTTATAAGCCCTGGTACAGCTCTAAGAACAGCCTCATTTATTACATGCGAACCATTTTTTCCTCCTGTTACATAAATCACAGGATTTGAATTCTCAAAATTAAAAATTTCTTTTGATTGAATTTGTTTTATAAATGATTGTTTCAAAGGCAAACCAACAAAAGTCATCTTTTCGCGGTAATTAACAGGATAATATTCAATAGGCCATGCTGTGTATATTTTTTGTGTAAAAAGGTAATTAATTTGATTGGCTAGCCCTACAGATAAAGTTTGCTCATGGGATACAGATTTTATTCGCATGAAAAAACCAACGATTACAATTGGAACGGCAATATAACCACCAAATGAAATAATTAAATCAGGCTTCTCTTTTATTAAAATTTTAAAAGCGCTAATAAATCCAATTGGTATTAAAAACAAATTCTTTAAAAAGGCAAAAACGAATTTGGCATGTTTAAAGCGATATACTTTTCCAGCAGAAATATTATAAAAAGGAATATCTCTAGAAACTACTTCTTTATATTCAGGCGTAAAAACATCGACTGAACCAGGAACTAACTTTCTGCCTACCCATACGAATGAAACTTGCATATCAGAATTTTGTTTTATCCAATCTAATAAAGCTAAAGCAGAATTGTGGTGAGCACCTGTAAATAAAATCTTTTTCATTTTTTTAAATCCTTGCTTACATTCATAACTAATCCTATACCAATAAGCATAAATATTGTAGAAGATCCTCCATACGAAACAAGTGGCAGTGGAACTCCAGTTAAAGGCATTAAACGCACCATTGAAAGTAGATTTATCACAACCTGAAAAGCAAACCATGCCCCGACTCCTTTTGCTAGTAGTTCACCAAATTTAGTTTTACTATGTTCAGCTATATAAAAACATCTCCAAATTATAAATCCATATAATGAAATTAAAACAATACTTCCCAAAAAGCCGAATTCCTCACCTATGACTGCAAAAATTGAATCTCCGATGACCTCAGGCAAGTATGCATACTTCTGTCTAGAATTGCCAAAGCCTAAGCCCCACAAGCCCCCAGAGCCCAATGCAATCATAATTTGCCTAATGTGATACCCTGCTCCAAGTTTATCTATCTCCTCGGGCTTAAAAAGGGTCATGATGCGTTCCATTCTATATGGCGAACTAGCAGCGTATATTGCGGCACCAACAAAAGCTGGAACTACTATCATCAGAAAAGTTTTAAAAGGAGTGTAAGCAAAATATGCGATGCTTAAAAGAATAACAGTTGTAATAAAAGCAGTCGTAAAATCTGGCTCTTCCGCAATCAAAATTGCCATGAAAAATACGATAAAAATGAAATTCCTTGAAGTGGCCGCTATATTTTCTTTTTTAAATTTAGAGGAAGAGAAAAAAGCCGCTCCAAAAATTATCCCAGCGAGCTTTGCAAACTCACTAGGTTGAAACCCAACAATGCCTAATAATGGAAGCTTTGGGAGTGGATTAGGATTTATAAATAACCATCTTCTCGCTCCATAAATTTCTGGAGCAAAAGGTGTAGGAAGAAGCACAATGATTAATAAAACGATTGCTAATATAAAAATAATATTTGCTTTATCTTTAAAAAAATAAAGATCAATAATAGAAACGGTAAACGCCAAAGTAAGACCAACTATTATCCACCCCATTTGTAAAATAAAAAAATGGTATTTGAATTCAAAATTTTGAGCTGCATAAAAGACTGATGCATCATAAACCATTAATAATCCAAAAAATAAAACCATAAGAAGCGAATACAAAAAATTACGATCAATCTTCTGTAGATCAGAGAATTTTAACTTCAAACTTCTATTCTGGATAAGTGGCATATAAATAGATTCTACCTTATTATCTAGAAATGAGAAAAATATTAAGGCAAATTTTAAAATGGCTTGTAATAAAAACTTTAAATAAATATAAACCGCTTGTTATTTTTATAAAAGGTTAAAAGCATTCATCTATAATTTTTGTATCGAACAGTGAATAGAATCAGAAAGACGCTCTTAAGCGAAGGAAACGTCTAAATTTATAGAATTAATATTATCTCTAAAATTAGCTAAAGTATATTCAACGAAATTTATAGAATCAGCTCTACTTTTTGCATCTGTACAAAAAACAGGTAGCAAAATTGATAAGTTCATAGCCAATCTATTATCATACATATGAATTTTTACACCTGTAATATTAGAAGGTTTAACGAGTAAATCAAAATAAGTCACATCATTTTTTGCGTAAGTTTTATAATCTATTCTACAACCTGATATATTAAGCTCTTTAATAAGAATTTCAAAATGTTTTTTATAAGGAACTACATTTCTTACGTTATGCTTTGATTTTAAAGTTTGAAGCATAATTAAAGCCGCTAAATCTTGAGTGCTGATTTCTTTATAAAAGTACTCTAAATTCAAATCTTTCGGCTCAAACCAAGTTCTTAATTTATTATCGATAACTTCATAAAATAATCCTAATTCAACCATTCCTAATAAATGTGATAAAAAGTATTTTAAATTATAGCCTTTAAATTCAATCTCTCCATCTAAAAGCATTAGCAAAGAACAAAAGAATTTGAATTCATAAATAGAAGGAGGACAAATAAAAGCTTCTTCTTCAGGGTCTTCCTCCAAAACTATATTTGCTGTTTTCAATACATGATATTCAGGCATTACTATTCGTAAATTATGAAATATATTTTTCATGAGTATTTTATTGAAAAGAAACATGGTGTCTAAACTCTCCATGTCATACTTCAAAGTTATATCAGAGCTTTCTAAAGGTACAGATAAATAAATTCGATTTTTTTGTAGCAAAATATCAATATCTAAATTGGCTAAAAATGGAGCATCGATATATTCTTTATAAATTACATCCACTTCCATTTCACCTTTTAGTTTTAATATTAAAGGTAATAAATAAGTCAACAAATAAGGTGGAGCGGAACCTAACAATTCAGCTGATACGTAATCTCTAATTTTAGATGGAGTATTTGAACTTATTTTAAGATAATTGTAATTTTCCCAGGTAAGTGTGAATCCCAAATTTTCAAGGACACTAAGAAAATTTAAAAACAAAAATGATCTTGGAAGATTAGTAACACTAACTTGATTAAACCGCATTAATCGATCAACAATGCCTAACATTGATAATTCTGTATCTGGTGATATATCAACTTCCCCATATAGTGTTTTTTTATTCCTTACGTTTAATGATACGTTCTTTGGCATATTAGTTTTTGTCTGGTTTAAATCCTTGGTATACAGCGACCTCTTCTGCAATCTTCATCCACAATGGTACAGCAGTTTCCGCTGCATATCCACTAGGACTGCTTGGCTCTTCTAATTTTATAAGCATAACAAATTCGGGATAAGAAGTGAAAAATCCCACAAAAGTTGCATTCGTTCTGTAAGGATCATAACCACCCGACACCGGAACTTGAGCAGTTCCTGTTTTGCCAGCTATATTATATTTTTTAGAAATAAAATATTTTGCTTCACCACCAGAAGCGGTTTTAGTTAGCATATCGACCATAGTTTGAGCAGTTTTCTCTGAAATTGGTTTTGATAATAATTCAGGTTTATTTTCTATCAATTTTGATTCAGCTCCTATTTTTGAAACGATATAAGGTTTCATAAGTTTTCCGTTATTCGCTATTGCTGAAAATCCCATAACTATTTGAAGTGGCGTGGCTGAAATTCCTTGTCCAAAAGAAGCATTCACCAATTCAATATCTTTTAACTTATCTTCTTCATACATTATTCCTTTTTCTTCTCCTTCCAAATCAACACCAGTCTTTTTTCCTAAACCAAAATCACTTAAATATTTCATTAAATCATGTGAACCAACCTGTGTTCCAATCCAAGCAATAGCAATATTATTTGAAAGTTGTAAAACTTGCGTCATGTTTATTACTCCATGATGTTTTCCATCCCAGTTATCAATTTCATAATCAGAATAATATCTGGTACCTGTATCGTTAAATGTAGTTTCTGGAGTAACTTTTCCTAAATCAATGGCAGAAGACATTGTTAGAGCTTTTACTACTGATCCAGGCTCGTATACAACTGAAATTGCAGCATTTCTTACTTTATCTTGATCAAACTTTTCAGTTTTAAAAGAAGGATCATAGGAAGGAGCAACCGCCATAGCTTTTATTTCGCCTGTACGAGAATTTACAACGATTCCTACTCCCGATTTTGCATTATAGTGATCTACACCTTCATTTAAATATTTCTCAACAATGAATTGAATATTTCGATCAACAGTTAAATGTATGTTGCTTCCATTTTGCTCTCCAACTGACTCTCCCCCAGCAAATAATATTGGATCCCCAGACGCCGTTTTTTCTCTTACTATTAAGCCATCGTGCCCATTTAGATAACCATTGTAATATTGTTCTAAACCATAATAACCAACTTCTTCTCCCATTTTATTTTTTCCAATAAAACCTAAAACATGTGAAAGCATATTCTTTTCTGGATAACTACGTTTGTATTCCAAATCAAATCTAGGCTTCATATAGTCTTTTATAAGTTCTTCCACCTGTATTTTTTCTTCCCAAGTAAAAGGGTAATTAATTTTTATATTTTGATCTTTGGCTTTAATCATTTCGGTTCTAGCTTTTTCAATTGTTTCATCGGGCATTATGGTAGAAGATTTAAGTTTATTTAAAATAGATGGAGAATCAATTTTATAAATATTTTCTATTCCAGGGATATTCAAAGAATAATAAGGAGCAGAAAAAGCAATTGGATATTCATCACTTGTGTAAATAGTTCCACGACGAGCCGGAATGGAATGCATATCCCAATGTTGCTCGCGTGCTAATGATTTATATCTAAGAAAATTAAGAACTTGAATTTGAAAAAGACGAAAAATAATAATTATAAAAACAAAGAAAACACCTCCTAATAATACCTTTGCACGGTCTATATTATGAAAAGGGTGCTTCTTCATATATATTTATTGTTATCGAGAAGCAAAAGATGGTGCAGTATAGAAATCAACACCTGCTTTTGCCAACCCATTCTCTGAAGCTTTTGAGGCGATATTATCTAAAGCAATTTGTCTGTAATATTTTGAGTAAAGATATTCATTTTCAGTTTGTAATGCAAATATTTTATCCTCAGTTTTTGATAAACTTATTCCTTTTGTAGCGAGATCATTTGATAAATACATGCTTACAATTGAAGTCAAAATTGTTAAACAAAACATGATCATATTTATTTTTTTTAGATTTAAGTTAAAGTTTTTCATAAATTCTCATTTTTGCGCTTCTTGAAGGAGTGTTTAAACTAATTTCTTCTTCTGTCGGCATGATTGGTTCTACAGAGATTGTCTTTATTTTTTCATTTTTAGAAAGGTTTTTTGATAATTTATCTTCAAGTGAATGAAAAGATATTATTACCAATCGGCCTTCTTTTGAAAGCAAATCAATGGCTTTGTTTAAGCTTTCTTCTAGAGCTCCTATTTCATCATTTACAGCGATTCTTAATGCTTGGAATACTCTTGTAGCAGGATGTATCTTGCTAGTTGGGTATCTTGATGCTTTTCGGATTATTTCTCCTAAGTCTGCGGCCAGGATTTTTGCGCTAGGATTTTTATTTACATGGGCTTTAATAGCCTTAGCAAAAATCCTGGCCTGAGGATCCTCTCCATACATTAGAATAATTTTTTCTAGTTCTCTTTCAGATAATACTTTCAGTAAATCTTGAGCTTTTACATTTAGCTCTTGATCCATTCTCATATCTAGTTCGGTACTATCCATAAAACTAAAGCCTTTTTGTGCTTCTTTTAACTGAAATGTGCTAAGACCTAAATCATATAAAACACCTGCAAATCTAAAATTCTCATTTAAAATTGCAGGTATCTTATCTATATCTCTAAAGTTAAGTTTTAAGATTTTTAAATCTCCACTTTTTAAATATGACCCAAGACGCTTTTCGGCAAACTCTATTGCATCTTTATCAACATCCACAGCAATAACTCTTCCACCTCTTCTCAAAATTTCTTCAGTATGACCGCCTCCACCCAAATTACAATCCAAATACAATCCACCTTTTACAACATTCAAACCATCAACAGATTCTCTTAATAAAACGCTTACATGCTTACCTTTAAACATCACGGCTCTTTCCTAAATTCGCTAAACGATCACCTACTTCAGAACTATGGCTTTCAATTTCTTTTATCTTTTCGTTCCATAGATTTTTATCCCAAAGTTCGACCCATTTTCCTAATCCCAAGAAAATTCCTTCATTTTTTAATGAAGCATATTCGCTTAAATAACTAGGAACAATAAATCTTCCCTGAGAATCAAGCTCTATTTCGGAAGCGCTTCCCAAAAGGAAACGAGTGGTGTCTCGTATGAGTCCTGAGACGAAAGGTCCTGACACTGCGCCAGAAATCATTTCCTCCCATTGGGCAGGGGACATAACTACAAGACACCCCTCGTATCCTTTTGTAATAATGAGCTTATTTCCAAGTTCTTCTCTGAACTTTTTAGGAAAAGCAATTCTATTTTTATCTCCTAATTTTTGGTTAAATTCGCCGATTATCATATTTAATATTTGGGATGGGTGATGTTGGGCAAGATATTAATGTGCAAATAGGTTGACTCTTAGTCTTAATTATTGGTAAAACTAACTAAGAAACCTGTTTCACCACTAATCACCACTCATCACCAAATTTATATTTATATTAAGACAAAGTATGATGAACTACAACGCGAATAACACCCATAACTAGGGCTACCCATAACTGGGGCTACCCTTTTTTCTGACCATCTAATGAACTTGTAATCATCTTTTAACAGAATAGACAGAAAGGTTTTAGCTACTATTGATATCTTTTATAAATGGCCTATCGAAACAAAAATAAAATTTTAACAACCGAGGGCATTTATCATGCATACAACCGTGGATTTGAAAGGCGAGATATTTTTATTGATAAAAATGACTACGAAAAGTTCCTAAATCTAGTTGAATGGAGAGCATTAAAGGATAGAAACATAAATATAAATGCGTTTTGCCTCATGCCTAACCATTATCATTTCTTAATCCAACAGAAAACTAAATATGCGATGTCACAATTCATTGCTACTATAAATTCAGAATATGCCCGGTATTTTAACAAAAGATATCATCGAGAAGGACAATTATGGCAAGGCACATATAGAGCAAATAAAATTGAAAGTGAGACTGAATATGAATCAGTATTCATATATATATACATAAAAATCCATTAATATACGTAGATCAACTAGAAAAATATCCATACTCAAGCTATGGTCATTATTTAGGAAAATTTCATCTACCGTTCATTAAAAAGGGTAGCCCTCTATTAGATTGATATTAACCCTTTCCTGCTCCATAGTATCCCTATCTCGAACAGTTACAGTTCCATCTTCCAATGTTTGATAATCTATCGTTATACATTTTGGTGTTCCGATTTCATCCTGAGCATAATATCTTTTACCTACGTTACCTCTTTCATCCCAAGCGACTCTTAAACCTTTATCTATTAACATTTCAAAGACTTCTTTAGCCTTTCCTACTACTTCAGGTTTATTTTTAACCAATGGAAATACAGCAACTTGGTAAGGGGCAACATTTTTATTAAATTTTAAAACGACTCGGTCACCATCTTCTGTATAAGCATTATCTAATAACATTAATAGGTTACGATTTAGTCCCCAGGTGCTTTCCATAACGTGTGGAACATAAACTTCGTTTGTTTGAGGATCTCGGTAGCTCATGTCCTTTCCAGAATGTTTAATATGAGTTGATAAATCATAATCAGTTCGATAGTGTAAACCGGATACTTCATCAAATCCCCAGTCAAATTTATATTGAACATCAGAAGCAGCTTTAGCATAGAAGACTAACTTTGAATGAGGTTTCCATTTTAAATTTTCTTTCGAAATACCCATTACATCTACATACCAACTTTCTAACTCTTTTGCCCAAGCATCCCAAACTTGTTTCCAATCTTCATCAGTTTGTGGAGGTTTTATAAAAAATTGAATTTCCATTTGTTCGAACTCAATAGTTCTAAAAATGAATTTTCCTTTAGTTACTTCATTTCTAAAAGCTTTTCCATGTTGAGCGATACCGAATGGAATTTGAACTCTTGAAGAATCAATGACATTATTAAATAAGACATACATTCCTTGGGCAGTTTCAGCTCTTAAATATAAATCCATTTTATTACCATCTGTAGCACCTAGTTCAGTTTGAAACATCAAATTAAATTGGCGAACTTCTCCTAATGGGTTTCCATCTGGCGATTTTACTTTATGTTCTTTAATATAATCATTCAATTGTTCAGTGGACATTAAATCTGTATCAATATCTTGTTTTAAGACATTCTTAGAATGTTCTTCTACAAGGTGATCAGCTCTCCAGCGTTTATTGTTTTTTGTATCTTCAACCATTGGATCACTAAAGCCTTTAGCATGGCCACTAGCTACCCAAACAGTAGGATGCATAAAAATCTGGCTCTCAATACCGACCATATCAGGTCTTCGTCTTACAAATTTATCCCACCATAAATTTCTCATGTTCTTAAGCATTTCAACGCCTAATGGACCATAATCATAAACGTTACCTAATCCCCCATATATTTCTGAAGAAGGGTAAACAAATCCACGACGTTTTGCCAGAGCGACAATTTTTTCAAATTTAGTCATAATTCGCTAAATTATACATTTGAGCGTAATTCGGGGCAATAAGTGTTATTTTTTAACATTTTTAATAAGTATAGTGCATAAGATAAAGATTCGTCTTTTATAAGACCAACAAAGAAATCATTTATATCAGCCATTGCACTAGGTATATTATTATAAATAGTAGCATTTGCCATAACAACACTGTTTAACCCCCATTCCATTGCAGATTTCTTTTTTAAAATATGATGCTGTGCATTCAAAACAATAGCCGAATAAACCTCACTCGTGCAACTTGCTGATAAAGTATATTCAGTTGGCGTAATAACTAATCTGCTTTCTTCATTATGTTCAATGACAGATAAATATCTTCCAAGATGAACAGGGCTACCATGCGGGTCATTGATAACTAAATCTGGGTTAGATCCTGTAACATTAGTTCCAAAAATAAAGATTTCATTCTCAACGTACGCAACCAGTTGGTTGGACTCTGTCCAAAACAAAGGATAAAAAGCATTAATATCACCTAAAGCTACACGTCTATTTAAAAGACCTGCAAAATTAATTGCACCAACCAACTCACCCGTTGATTCAAATTGTGCAATTAAATTTGCCCCAACAACTTTTAAACTTTCTTGTTCCAGATCATAAGCTTGTAATATAGGTGTTTCATCCATAATATAATTGATATTAAACCATGTAATTTAATAAATGAAAAATCAGCAACTTAAAACACAAGCAATAGTTATAAAAAGAATAAACTTTAAAGATCAAGATAAAATAATAACTCTTTATACAAACGAATTTGGAAAGATTGGGGTTTTAGCTAAAGGAATAAGAAAAATTGATTCAAAAAGAAAAAGTCATTTTGAACTTGGAAACTTAATCAAAGTGGAATTAATCGAAAGCCATAAATTTTATATAGCAGCCCAAACAGAACTAAATAAATCTTATTCCAACATAAAAAAAAGCTTTGAAAGAGCGAACGCTCTATATTATATATTAGAGGTTTTTGATGGATTGATACCCGAAAAAGATGAAAACATTACGCTATTTAGATTTCTAGAAAAGACCTTAATAACTCTGGAGGTTATAGAATTGGAACAAATAAATCATTTTCTAAATGCTTATACTATTAAAATCTTAAGATTAGGAGGTTTCTTAAATGACCCTCAAGAAATCTTACATACCAAATTGACTAGTGATTATTCCCGATATTTCTCTGTGCTTATTAATGTTCCTTATAATGATCTGTTAGCTATATCTGAAGGCAATCAATTTTTAATAGGCGAATCTTTTAAACTATTAAAATTATATACCGAGGAAATTCTTGAAAAACGAATAAAGAGCTACAACAATAGTGCTGGATAACAAATTCATAGTAAGAATATAGTTATTATAATATAATCCAATCATGTTAAAAAATAAAATACTTAAGCATTATTTATTCTTTTTATTTCTAATCGCATACATATTTTTAGGTTTATTAATATTTAAAGATTTTGGCGTTACAGATGATGAATTTCCTGAAAGAAAAGCATCAAATGATTTAGTAAGATACTTAGAAACACCAACTTCATCAAAAGTAATTTTATCCTCAGATTATAATTATAAAATTGAGGATAAAAAAGGGCATCATCCTTTAATCTCAAAATATCAGAGATCCTATCAATATCTTCAAAGTAAGCTAAATTTAGGAGATTCCTACGAAATAGATCATTTAATAAATATACTTTTCTCATCCTTATTTTTCATAACCATTTATCTTCTATTTTATTTTCATTACAAATCAATAAAATATGGTTTAATTGCAGTTGCATTTTTATTTTTATTACCACGATTAATCGGCGATATACCAACTAATAATAAAGATGTGCCATTTGCGTTAATGTATCTACTCAGTATTTCTGCGATATATTTTGAATCTAAACTAAAATTAAATAGCTATCTTTCTATAATTATATTAGGAGTATGTTTTGGCTTTCTTCAAACTTTTAGAGGCATAGGGTTCTCTATTTATATTGTATATATAATTTATACTTTGCTATATAAAGATAAAAATTATATTAATCATATATTAAAAATAATATCAATTGCACTAATTTCTATAACTTTTTCAATATTATTTTTTCCTTGGTTAGGATCAAATCTTCTTTCTAATCTTCCTGAATTTCTTTTTAATTCCAAAAACTTTCAAAATTGGGATGGTGAAATCATTTTTAATGGACATGAATATCACAAAGATGACAGACCTTGGTATTACCTTTTTTCCTGGATTATAATAACAACTCCAATTGCAACTCAATTATTATCAATATATTCAGTATTTAAAACTAAGATATTATATAAAAATGAATTATTTAGTATATCCTTAATAACAATATTTGTAAACTTTTCTCTTTATTTAATATTGCAACCTACAATTTATAATGCTTTAAGACATTTTCTGTTTTTACTTCCTTCTATAACAATACTAGCCGTAATAGGATTAATACATCTTTTAAAAGAAATACAAAATACGCTCAAGTTTGTGTTAATAGGACTAATAACTATAAACGCTTTATGCGTAATAAACAGCTATATATTATTACACCCTTATCAATATATTTATTTCAACGAATTTATTGGAGGATTAAAGGGAGCCAATAATAAATTTGAGACAGATTATTGGGGAGCAACCTATAAAGATGCTGCGGATTGGATTAAAGAAGATGCAAAAGAAAAATCAAAAGTATATTTAAGATCCTGTAATAACCATAAATTTATGGTGTATTTCAATGAAAACGATAAATATGAATACTATACACCAAATATTAACAAGCCTACTTATATTGTTTGCGATAGCGGAGAACGTTTATCTTCAAAAGCATCGGCAAATACAGAAATAGTATTTGAAATAAAAAGAATGGGGGTAACTTTAAATACTATTAGAAAAACAAAAAATTAATATTAAGGGCGGGCCGAAGGCCCGCCCTTAAAAAATTATAAAGCTATAACTTTATCTGAGTTCAACAATAATTCTTCGCCTACACCTTCCACACTTATATTATATGGATCAATCGTAGTTCCCGATTGACGTTGCAATACCAAACGATAATCATCCAAATTAACTGTATCAGGCAATTCATAAACATATGTAATTGTTAAATCAGTTTGCTTAGGTTGAGTTGTAAAAGACTCAATATAAGTTTTACCTAATGCTACATCATCAAATTGAGCTCCCTTTGCATCCTGACCATCTGAAGCAGTCACAGACAACATCTTTGAACCAATCGGTACATAAACTCTCATATAAGCTCTATAGAAGCAACATGGATCAATATTATACCAATCAGGTCTTGCAGGATTTTTAATCTTTACATTTACAGTACTAATTTTTTTACCATCTTTAATCTCAATTGATTTAGTAACCTCTTGAGATACAAATCCTGGTTTTGTCCAATCTGCTTTACCTGAACCATAGTTACTTCTATTAACATGCAAGTAATCAGAATCAGTAGATGTTGGAATAATCTTTCCAGAATAACCAAGATCATCAAAAGCTTTTTCTACATTTGCATCAAAAGAATAAACCTTAATGTCTTTCTTACTCAATGAATCTAGTATAACTTTTGTTATATTAAGCAAGTTTGTTGCCTCTGAAGTATACATTTTAGTTAAAATACTTTGACCAAGATATTTTATTATTTCTTTTCTTCCTATTGTTTGAGCAAGTTTGCCTCCAGCTATTGTTTCAAGCTCTTCTATAACATTATCAGCATTAAATTCTGTAACTGGAATTGTTATATAGGTACCATCATCTCTTTTAATCGAATATTTTTCAGTGTTTACAGGACCAACGGCTCTTAGTATATCTACTGCCAAGTCATTATTAATTTGGATTACTCCATTAATATTTTGAGGCAAAGTTCTGTCTTTTCTCCAAAAACCTGTCAATAAATCATTTACAGCTGTTGGGAAGTCTGCACTATTACTGGTAGCATCTCTTGCATACCATCTAAATGTATTACCAGATAAATACAAATAATTTCTTAAATGATAAGGCACATTTCTGTTTACTAAATTAGAATTTCCAGTTCTATCGCCTTCATCTATAAAATATGTATCAATAGAGAAGAAAATGTCAGGAATACCTTCTTTAAATTCAACTCCTACTATGTAAGTATTAAATCCGCCAGACATTCTTAATTCGTAGTTATTAGCCATTAAAATTAAATATCTCTTTGGAGTATTTAAACCCATAAAATCTGGAACAGCATTGAAAAATGCAGTCATTTGAGGAGCTTTAGCCGATAATTCTTTAGAAATAGACTGAACGCTTAATATATATTCTCTAATATTAGTTTCAGGCTCTACACCAATATATTTAACAAACCAAGGTAATTTAGTCGGATATCTGGAGGCGTCAATTTTAGCTAATTCATTATCAATAGCCTGCATTTTAGAAGCTATTTCCTCTACTCTACTAGAAAACTGAGGCATTAATCTCATCAGTTTAATAACTCTTTCTTGAGCAGGAACACTTGCGGCAATATTGGAATCTGTAGAAAATCCCAAATCCTCAGCGTATGGTTCTACCATATCTACAGCTAAATACCCTAAATCAAGTGAATCTTCTGCTACAGCAATTAAATGTTGGCTATCCTGATAATATAACTCTGCACGTGGCAAACGTCTAATATTCCGCATGTTCTTCTCATAGACAACTTTAAACTCTTCTAATTCGGTTTTTAGATTATCCAATCCAGCTTGAGTTTGAGTTAAATTCATATCTTCAACACCTTTTCTTACAGTAAAAGTTGAAGCTTTCAATTCTTTCGCCTGAGAAGCTATGTTCATCAAAGGCATAACAATAAAAAAGTACCCAAGAAGTAAAACAACGACTAAAACACCAATCAAACCACCAAAAATACCAAGTACTAACTTTTTGTTTATTTTGAATTTCGGCATAGCAGGTATTTTGCTAAACGAAATTGAAGGCGAACGTTTTAAACTAGACGATGCGTTGCCTTTATTAAAAGAAAATTTTTCCATATAGTACATAACTTACCAAATAATTATACTTCATTGCAAATAATCAAAAATATACTTAATAAGATCCCTTTGCTCCAACAATTGCCATTGGAGTTTTCAACATTATTTTTATATCAAATAACAAAGACTTATTTCTAGCATAATACATATCCATGCCCATTCTTGTTTCAAAATCAACATCAGACCTTCCACCTACTTGCCAATAACCAGTTAAGCCAGGTTTTACAGATGTAATAACTTCCATCTTTTTTATATTCAAAGAATCTTTCTCTTCATATAATTTAAATTCATCTGGTCTCAATGCACGAGGTCCAACAATACTCATATCTCCTTTTAAAACATTAAACATTTGAGGAAATTCATCTATCGAATATTTTCTTATAAATTTTCCTATTTTCGTAATACGAGGATCATCAACAGCTTTATTATTTCCACTTCTTAGTTTATTATATAACTCCAAATCTTTCTTTATAATATCATCAGCATTTGCAACCATAGATCTAAATTTATAAAACTTGAAAGGCTGTTTATTTAATCCTATGCGTGTCTGAAAATAAACGGGATTATATCGATCTTCTTTATAAATTAAAAAAGCAACGATTATATATACAGGAGAAAATATAAAAATAAAAATTAAAGACAAGATAATGTCCATTAACCTACAAATTGGTTCGTAATTTTTACCTTTTAACATATTTATTTTTTGTTTTTGTCTTTTACTTTTTTATATACTTCTAAAGTTTCTTTTGCCATACGTTCCCATGAATACTTAGCAACATTTTCATGCCCACGCTTTATTAAAGTTTCTCTAAAGCTTGCATCTTTATATACCTCATACATCTTTTCAGTCAAATCTATATTGCTTTTAGGATTAAAATATACCGCGCTATCACCAAAAATCTCTCTATGAACTGGTATATCAGAAATTATTACTGGAATACCTGAAGCTTGAGCTTCTAATGGAGTAATACTAAAACCTTCATTTAAAGATGAAAAAACATAAGCCATAGCACCTGAATATAAATATGCTAAATCCTTATCTGACAAATATTTTGACTGAACATACCTTGTACAGTAAATTATTTTTTTATCTAAACCAAGTGCATGTGAAAAAGCAGCTATCTTCTCTATAAACTTATCTTTAGGACCAGCTATAGCAAGTTGAAGACTAACATTTTGGTTTTTCAAAAGTTCATTAAAAGAAACTACAAGCATATTTAAATTTTTATGAGGATAAGCTGTTCCAACATATAAAAAGTATTTATTCAAAATTTGAAACTCCTCTAATCTGGTCTTTAAAACTCCTGTATCTTTTGGAATATTATTTATGATATTTTCATCAACTGATTCGTATGTAATTGCAAATTTTTCTGGCTTAACACCGTATCTTAAGACTATTTGATCTGCAACAGCTTTGCTTGGAGTAATAATCTTTTTTGATTTATTTATAGCGGTTTTCAAAACAAAATCATATCCAGTTTTTTTATAATCAAAAGGAACCATTGAGGCTTCTTTTTTTTCAACAGAACTGAAATTTCCCATGGTTAAATCATGAACAGTTACAACTAAATCTCTACTATATAAAACTGGCACATTAAAATGTGGAACATGCAAAACATCTAATCTTGCTTGTATAAATTCCTTTAATCCATATATCTGCTCTTCTATCGAATACCATGGAATGTTTAATATCCATTTTTTAAAGTTAGGATTTGAGGGAATATATTTTTTACTACCTTCATTAGTAACAAAAATAACGTAATCATTCTCATTATCTATTTTTTCGAGTTCTTTTATTAAATTTGAAATGTATCTTCCGATACCAGTTTCGCCATAAAGACGAGCGTCAATACCTATTCGCATATATTTATTCTTTACCTAATATTAAACGTTTTTTGTG
>Ga0207935_1000013_pt1 | contig 63345 bp, 50 predicted proteins | sample LakMenEpi30Aug10_FD_150746 | JGI IMG/M metagenome (GOLD analysis project Ga0207935, IMG submission 150746) | Freshwater microbial communities from Lake Mendota, WI - 30AUG2010 deep hole epilimnion (SPAdes) | ecosystem: Environmental > Aquatic > Freshwater > Lake > Epilimnion/Euphotic zone ...
TTTTGTGTTTGTTTTTAGGTTTAAGTGGAATGCTTGGTTCTATTGCCGGAGTTTTTGGAGCGTTTATTTATGGTAAATCGATATTATTGTTTTCTGCTCCCGGAACAATGTTTTTGTATCTCATAATATTTTTATCTGGAATCGCTTTTATTGCAAATGTCGGAATAAATAGCATTTTTGAAAAATTCTCAAATATGGCTAATTTTATAAGAGAGAAAGTTTTGAGAATGGATTTGCCAGCAGACGACGAATCTGAAGAGGAAGAATACGAAGAAGTGAAAGTAACAGAGAATGCTTTGCCTGCTGCGTCTTCATCATATAATGTAAGTCATTTCAATGAAAAAACGCCACAATCTTTTGATTTTAATACTGCTGATATAGAAATTGAAGAAGAAGACAATCCAGCTTTAGTTCTAAAAGGACAAATAGAAGATAAATACAGAATTATTGATAATCCAAGTGGACCCGTTGGTGAAAGTGATTATCTTGATGATTTTAATAATCGTAGAGCAAAGGATAATAAAACAGAGGAAGAAACAGAAGCAGCAGAGCTTGTCGAGGAAGCTCCAGTAAAAAAGAAAGAAGAGTTTCCAAGTAAATTGCCTTTCTCAAATAAAATTTGGGAGTATCCATCATTAGATATTTTATCTACATTACCAAATAAACCAGCTGATGCAGGAAATATAAGTGAAAGAGCCAAAGCTATTGAAGATACTCTAAATGCGTTTGGTGTTAAAGGTAAAATAGTAGACATAAAAACTGGTCCAGCCGTAACTCAATATGCGTTAGATATTGCAATCGGAACTAAAGCGAGCAAAATCCAAAATTTAGCGACTGATTTAGCGTTAAGAATTAAATCTCCGAGTGGATCTGTTCGTGTAGTTGCACCAATTCCAGGTACAAATTTAGTGGGTGTTGAAGTTCCAAACTATAGTCCTTCATCCGTTTCACTTAGAAGCGTTTTAAATTCTCCTGAAATGAAAAAAGCAAAAAGCAAACTTGCTGTGCCTGTTGGTATTGATGTACAAGGAAATACCGTTGTTCATGAGATAGCAAAATGGCCACATGCATTAGTTGCAGGTTCAACTGGATCAGGTAAATCAGTAATGTTGAACTCTATAATTTGCAGCTTATTATTTAGATGTTCACCAAGTGAATGCAGATTCATAATGATAGATCCAAAAATGGTTGAAATGATTCAATATAACGATATTCCTCATTTGTTGACTCCTGTTGTAACAGATGTTGAACAAAAAGCAGTTTCAGCATTAGCTTGGGCAGTAAGTGAAATGGAACGACGTTATAAATTATTCTCAACCATTGGGGTAAGAAATCTTGAAGCATATAATGCGCAAGCTGGTTTTCAAGCCGAACCTTATATCGTAATTGTTGTTGATGAGTTGGCTGATATGATGATGGTTGCTTCCGCTGATGTTGAAAAATATATTGCTAGATTAGCTCAAAAATCCAGAGCAACGGGTATTCATTTGATATTAGCTACACAAAGACCTTCTGTTAATGTCTTAACTGGAATAATTAAAGCTAATATTCCTACACGCTTATCTTTTAAAGTTGCTTCCAATACAGATTCAAGAGTTATTATTGATCAATCAGGTGCGGAAACTTTGATTGGCCGCGGAGATATGTTGTTTGTTCCGCCGAATGATTCTAAGGCCGTTAGATTGCAAGGCGTATGGGTTCAAGACGAAGAAATTAATAATCTTGTAAAATCATTAAAGTCATCTGGTATTGAGCCTGACTATAAAGAAGAAATTGTAAAACAAAGAATTTCGTCTGCTTCATCAGGTAATTCAAGTGGAAACTTATCTGATATAGATGACAAAATGACAGACGCGCTAGAATTGATTTTAAGCGATGGAAAAGCATCTGCATCATACTTACAAAGAAGATTAAGTTTAGGTTATTCAAGAGCTGCAAGAATTATTGACGAATTAGAAATTGCAGGTATTATTGGAGGTGCAAACGGAAGTAAACCTCGAGATGTTTTAGTAGGAAGTTTTGATGAAGCTGTTTCTCGATTAAAAGGAGGTTCTTCCGAGGAAGAATAGAGTGTATATGTTTTTTAATAATATGGAATTAAGTCAAATAAGTTTAGAAGCTGTTTTAATTATAGTAATAGCTTTAATAACTTTGAATTTACTTTTTATTGGATTTTATATCTTAAATGTATTACGTGAGCTTAAAAAAACTTTAAGTAGAGCAAGAGGCATGATGGAGGAAGTGGATCGGAGTGTAAAAACTGGTATGGATAAATTCATTGCAATAGAAAGACCTTTAGAAGCATTATCAACTACAACAAATGCGCTTGCGGGATTCTTAAAAGGTGCTGATGCTATTAAAAAAGCTACACAATCAATTGTAAACTCAGGTGCTTCAACACCTGAAACAATGCCTGCAAAAAAAATTGAAGCAACAGTTGTTGTTCAAGATGATGATGGTGAAAATTTGGATATCGAGAATGATCAGAATTTCGAACCAGAAAAAAAATCCAAAAAGAAACCAAAATTCTTTAAATAAATGTATAGCCCTGCTATAAATATAACTCAAAAAATTTTAGAATATATAAGCCGAATTGAGGCCGCTAAAGCGGTAATAGAAAATTCTCCTTTAATTCCACTGTATGAAAGACAATTCAAAACAGAAGCTACTGTTAGGAAAGTCCATTATTCTACAGCGATAGAAGGAAATTATTTAAATTTAAATGAAGTACGCAGGATTGTAGATAGCAATATACAAAGTATTTCAGATGCAGAAGGAAATCAGGTAGTTTCTCGCCAACGAGATTTCTACGAAGTGATAAATTATCGAAATCTAATAAAATATGTCGAAAAATTTTCAGAGAATAAAGATTTTATTTTGACTGAAGATCGCATAATGGAAATGCATCGAATACTTCTAAATAATATTCATCATGCGATAGGAGAATACCGAATTGGTGTCGCCATATCAGTTAATTTCTTAACCGGAGAAAAATTGTATCCATATGAAGTTCCAGAAAATGTTCAAGAGAAGTTAAAATCTCTAATTGATTGGTATAACAATGAAGCTATTAATACACATTCTGTATTAAAGGCAGGGCTTTTACACCTTGAGTTTGTAAGGATTCATCCATTTGAAGAAGGTAATGGTCGAATGGCTAGATCATTAGCCACATTATCATTATCTTTAGATGGTTATGATATTGCACACTTTTTTTGTTTGGACGAATTTTATGATTCAAATGCTCAAGATTACTATCATTATTTAGGCAAAGGCTTTGAAAATCCATCAGAATGGCTTGAATATTTTTGTTTAGGTGTGGCAATTGAATTTGAGAGAATAAAAGAAAGAGTAGTAAAAATATCCAAGGATGCAAAAATAAAATCAAAAGTTGGCAAAATGTACATCACTGATAGACAAGAACGAATAATTGAATGGTTAAATAACAATGGGTTCATTAAAAACCAAGATTTTGAGAAAATCTTTCCAGATTTATCAGAAGACACAATATTGCGTGAATTAAGAAGTTTAATAGATAATAAAATTATAATTAAAAAAGGGAAAACCAAGTCTTCTAGATATGAGTTTATTTAGCTTATTGTGAATATAACTAAACTTGTCTAATATAAATATATGTCTGCTATTTCTTCAATCAACGAACAATTTGCAATAAATGAAAGACCTTCGTTAAGGTTTAAATCGTCTAGAGAAGAAAACCTTTCTTTAGATTCTGGTGGCACTACAGTTGTAGCTTCTTCTGTTGGTAATAGAGCTATGCTTGGCTCAGAATTGGCTTCAAATGAAATACATAAAACACAAGTTAGCACTCAAAATGGTAAAGTTGAAATGTTAATAACAGGTCCATCAAGGGGCTATGGATTAGGGAATGACGCTTTGGTTGTCTCAGAATTGGCTGAAGGGGTTACTTTAGTTGCAATGTTTAATGGTATTCCCGACAAAGATAATAAATCACCTGGCGCTATTTCTAGAGAAGCAGCTTTATCTTTTATTAGATTTGACCCTGAATCTATGAATAGCAAACACGCAATAGAAAGACATTTAAATTCGGTAGGTGAAAAAATGGCATCAGGAAAATTGCCTCGTGCTGAGGGTGTAAAAGGTGATGCAGCAGTTCAAGTGGCTGTCGTTTCTAAATCTGACTACAAACCAGAAAAATATCGTAGAGTTGATTTTTATACATGTGGTGCTGTATATGGACAATATGGTGATAGCATAATAATTGAACCTGATGGATCTCGTGTGGTTAAAGGATTTGATGCTTCTCAACATTCAGGTGATGTTTATGGTACGGGTTTAAAAGACCAGGGGAATAATATTTCACATGTTGGATATAATACAGTGCCAATTGGTTCTAAAATAGTAATTACAAATAGAAATAGTTATGTTGGACGAGTTAACATGGATCCTATTCAGTATATTGAAGGCAAAGCTCAAGGTAACCGGGATGCAACTGATTTAGGCGTGGTTGTTTTAACTATTGAATGAAATCGACTACTTCTATTAATCCAAATTTTGATGAACATATTGTTACAGAAGATGATATTTGGTCGGTTAGCCATATTGATACATCAAAAATGTTTTTAGTAAATGATGAAGGTTCAGGTGGACAAATATATGCTGAATCTCCTAATTCTGCTTTTTGTTATAAAATTCAACGATCACCAATGGAAAATGCATCACCTGTAGCTAAAGCTCATGTCAAAGCTCAAGGATTAAGAGAAATTGCTAATTGTATCGAGTATTCAAACAGTGGGATAACTCCCACATTTCATGGTGTTGTTGTCACCGAAGATGGAAGATTGGGGCATGGAATGGAATTTATGCCTTCTTTACGATTGCTGAATCATATGCCGAAAGAGGAGTTAAGACTATGGGAAAGTAGAATAAGAGAGTTTGAGGCCTATATGATTAGTTTAGGTATTGGTGTTTTGGGTGATTTTGAATTGGGAGCTGTTTCAGCTGTTGAAGGTCAAGATATAGATGTTTTTGATCCATCTACATGTAGAATGGTGCTAATAGATTTGACTTCCTTACATAAACTATCTGAAATGGGTAATTCTATTGAAGATGCTATTGCTAGAAATCACCAATCTTTTGATATATATCTTTATAATAGAATGAATTCTTATTGAAAATTAAATCATATTGAGCAATTCTTTTTCAGTAATGATCTTTATTTCTAACTCTTCTGCTTTTTCGAGTTTTGATCCGGCGTCTTCACCAGCTATTAGATAATCGAGATCTTTTGTTATGGATGTTTTATATTCGCCTCCATTTTCTTTAATTATTTCTATTAACTCATCTCGCGAATAGGTCTCTTTTTTTCCTGTAATTGCAAAGGTCCGACCTTTTAAAAGGTCGGACCTTTTTTTTGATTTGAATTTTAAGCCCATTTTTTGGAGGTTTTTTACTATTTCCCATTTATCTTTTAAATTCTTTACAAAATATTCAGCTTTGATTGATCCTAATCCTTTTACTTGCTGTAGATCTTCAATCGTTAGGGAAGGTAGCTTTTCGAATCCGAAGTGATTGATAATCCAAGTGCTTGTTGAATACCCAATTTCTTTTATTCCTAAAGCTGAAATTAAATCTTCAGGAGTAATTGTTTGATTTAAAGTGTTTTGTATATTTTTTATAATTTTAGTCGCACTTTTTTCACCAAATCCATCTAATTCTGAAATTTGTTCTGGTTTAAGTTTATAAAAATCTATTATAGATTTTAGCTTAAATTCATTAATAAACTTTTCTATTGTTTTTAAACCTAATTCTTCTACATCAAGTGTTTTGAAAAAATATTCAATAGATTGTGATAATTTTGCAGGGCAATTTTTATTTGGACATTCTAAATATTTTGCATGTTGGATTACTTCTGCTGAACAAACTGGGCAATGAGTAGGGATAGGCGTAGCACCTTGCGGAGATTTTGCGGTGAATACGCGGGTAATAAATGGAATAACCTCTCCAGATCGGCATATTTCAATCTCCGATCCGATATTTATTCCTGATTCTTGAACGTATTTATAATTATGAAGGGTTACATTTTGTACTGTGGCTCCACTAAGTTCAACTGGTTCTACAACCGCAACACTTGTTATGCGTCCCGTTCTGCCTACTTGGTGTTTTATTTCTTTGACAATAGTGATTTTTCTTTCTGCTGGAGATTTATATGCTACCTGCCATTTCTCATGATGAGCTGTAGCTCCTAGCTTTTCTTTAATAGTAGGGGTAATTGCTTTTATTACAATTCCATCTAAAGGATATTCGCTGTGAAACATTTCCTCTAACAATGATTCCCATTTTTCTTGATTTAAGATTTCATCAGATTTTACCTCTAATTTTTTTGCTTGATCATGCAAAACTAAATGTACACCGCCCTCTAGAAGTGCTTTAATACCTTCGGGTTTAACTTCTTTGGCTTTTATAATTCCAACTACTGCATTCCTAGGGTTTTTATATGTGTTTTTTAGATTATCATTAAAATAATTTAAAGGGATTATAACTTCTCCATAAATTGAAATGTCTGAATTTATTGGCAATGTTCCTTTAATGTTTAGTTCTTTTAATCTGTGAGATATGTTTTCGCCACGATATCCATCTCCTCTTGTTGCTAGTATCCCATTTTGATATCTAGCGGCCATTCCATCGTATTTAGGTTCTACTATATAAGAGTCATCTTTTATGTTTTCTATCCATTTAATTATTTCATCATGTGTATAACGCTTTTCAAGAGATAGCATAGGTTTTGGATGAGTTACATCTCCAATGTCTCCTACAAGTTCATATAATACAGGTGAATTAGGATCAATTGATTTTAGTTCTTTTGTTAATTTATCAAACTCTTCATCACTAATTTCTGGGGCATTATCAATGAAATATTTTCTATTATGATATTTTATTAATTTTTCTAGTTCTTTTGGATCACTCATTTAAAGTATTATATCAATATTTAGAGGTTTCTATTCGGTCCCACATGCCTGATTTGTATTTGTTCTGCCAATGTATTCTATATATGAGTACCCATAAATACAGTCTTAGTGGATATAGCGCAATAGAATAAATTAGCTCTGTTAGATTTGCCGCAAAGGTTAGTGGGAAAAACATCATTTGTAAGTCTTCTCCTAATGATCGTGCCTTGCGGTGATTTTGCGGTGATTTTGCGGTAAATTTGCTCATTTGGACGTTTCCTCCTAGAGATCTTTTCTTTTGTTTTAGCCAATCATCTAATGATTTTGGAAAATAAACGAAAGCAAAAGCTTCTGGGGCATATGCTGTTTTGAACCCCATCGATTTTATTTTTACTGATAAATAAGCGTCTTCTGCACGCATTTCTTCTGGAATTGGAAACAACGAAGGGATATTTCTAACTGCGTAAAGATATCCACTCATTGGAGTTTCAGGTTCTTTTGTTCTTTTTTTATGTGCGGCTTCACAGAATAGGTGGGAGAAATATCCGAACATATTGGTCCGGGCATCCAGTGAAACTGGATGCCCGGACACACCTCCAACCTCTTCATCATTAAATAAAGGCAACATTTCAGAAATAGCGTTTTCTGAAATGTACATATCTCCATCAGTGAAAAACAAGATACGACCTTTTGCCGATTGTGCTGCTAAATTCAATGCGGCAGGTTTTCCAATTCCTTTATCTTTAATTAATTTATAATTTTGTAGATTATATTTATTAATAGCTTTGTCTGCTGCGTTAAGAGTTTCTTCATCGGGGGCTGTAATAATTAACTCAGCATTTTTTGAGAAAAATCCTAAATTTGGTTCTAATATTTGTGATATAGCTTCTTGAATTGTAGTAGGTTCTTTATAAGAAGTAATAATTACAGAGAAAATCATTGATTAGATTATATAATAAAATCTCTACTATCTAAAATTGCGTGTGCTTTCAATCGAGCGTATAATCAAATTATGCAAGAACATACAAACACAACAACCCAATACCCACAGATGGCTGGCTTTTGGAGAAGGTTTGGAGCACATCTTGTTGATTCTCTAATAATTGGTTTAGTGACCAGTCCTTTCGGCATGGCTGCTAATTTTAATTATACTGGGAATATTGATAATGCCGAAGATTTTAGAAATATAATGGCTGGAGTGGGTTCTTTGTTTTCAATGAGCCAAATGATAGGTTGGGCAATTTTCTTTGCGTCCGCATATTTTTATTATGGATGGTTTTATTCTACAAAAGGTCAAACTCCTGGAAAAATGTTGATGAAAATTAAAGTTGTTAAGGAAAATCTTTCTTATTTAGATTGGAATGAAGCTTTTATAAGAGATGGATTAATGAAACTTGTTAGTGGTGCTATTTTATCTCTAGGTTATTTTTGGTTTTTCGCAAATCCAAAAAGACAAACATGGCATGATTCCGTTGTTCATAGTTATGTAGTGCAAACTGATAAAGATGGAAACATAGTAATGGGTGGTCCAGAATCATATCCAGCAAGTAAAGCTAAGGCTTTCGCTTTCCCATGTGGATGTTGCCTGCTTTACATCATTTTAATTGTTGGAGCAATTTTATTGATAGGCTCTATGGCTCCTGAGATAAGAAAGATGGGAGAGAATAACCCAGCTCTTAGAGATGCCGCTATAGAATATAAAGAAAGCAAGAAATCTACTAATATGGATAAATTCTTTGAAGAATTAGAAGGTGGACAAGAAGGCATGCAAAAGCAAAATATGCAGCAACTTGAAATGATGCAGAAGCAACTTGAAAATCAGCTAGAAAGTGGAATGCGCGAACAATAATATGAAAAATAAAGTTTCTATACAGCCTCTAAAAGGCTTTAGAGATTTCTTACCTGAAGATTGGAAATTACAACAATATATTTTTGATACTTGGAAGAGAGTTTGCGTTTCTTACGGATTTGATGAATATAATGGTCCTATTTTAGAGGATATTAATATTTACAATAAATCAGGCGGTGATATAGGTACATTAGGTAAAGAGCTTTACTCTTTTTCTGATCGAGGAGATCGAAATATAGCTTTAAGACCAGAAATGACTCCTACTGTTGGTCGAATGGTAGCAGCATATGGCAAAAATTACTCAAAACCAATTAAATGGTTTAGTATTGCTCAGTTTTTTAGAGCTGAGAACCCTCAAAAAGGAAGAGGCAGAGAATTTTTTCAATTAAATGCCGATATATTTGGAGACGAAAGCGTATATTCGGATTTTGAGGTTATTTCTTTAGCAATCGATATTCTTAAGGCTTTTAAGGCCGATGAGAATATGTTTACTGTTCGTATAAACAATAGAAAATTTACTGATTATTATTTTACTCAGCACCTTGGGGTTGCGGATAAAAATTTAGTTCAATCTATAGTAAGGGTTATTGACGCCTCCCCAAAGAAAGACAGAGCTTGGTTCGAGGAAGCCATTGCATCTTTATCATCTGATTCAAGCCTAGTAGGTAAGTTAGATGAGTACTTGGCGATTTCGGCTGAGAAGATTGCCTCCTATAAAAATGAATCAGAAGGAGCTGCTGAGCTAACTGCTTTGTTTGATATGTTGAAAGCTAGCAATTTAGATAAGTATTGTGTCTTTGATCCATATATGGCGAGAGGCTTCGATTATTACACAGGTATGGTGTTTGAAGTCTTTGATAAGAATCCAAATAACAATCGATCTTTGTTTGGAGGAGGAAGATACGATGATTTACTTGATATTTTCGATCAACCGAAAGTCCCAGCAGTTGGATTTGCACCTGGTGATATGACTATGAGGATATTCTTAGAACAATGGAATCTCTTATCTAACAAGAATGTTTTAGGCTCTACATCTTACTATATACCAGTGATTTCAGAGGCCTGCAGATTAAATGTACTCGAAGTTGCAAATAAACTCCGAAATGAAGGGCTTAATAGTGTGCGCGTTGGTTTTAAAGAAGAATCTATATCTAAAGCCTTGTCATTTGCTAATAAGAATCATATTGATAAAGTTGTTATATTAGGTGATGATGAGTATAAGAAAGGTATATATAAAGTAAAATCAATGGAAACTGGACAAGAAGATTCTTTTGATTTTGCTTAAATTTAAAATGTTAAAAGAAATGTCACCAGAAACTTTATATTCGGTTTTGAGCTATTTTCCTTTTCTCTGCGTTATTATCTATATAGTAAGAGAAGATAGTGAAGATATCAGATTTCATTCAAAGCAAGGTGTAATTATATTTTTGTTCTATTTAGCTAGCGTTTTTCCTTTGATTGGCTTGTTGTCACTTCTAGCGGGATTAACTTTGTCGATAGTTGGCGCATCAAAAGCTTACAAAGGGATCAAATATAAAATTCCTTATATTTACGATTTAAGCCGTAAAATTAATTTCTAATTCTTATGAAATCATTAGCCGAGATTCTCGTTAATTTGAGCGAGAAAGATACTGGGAAATATTTAAAACATGAATGGCAACTCTATGGGTATAAGCTAGCTCTTTGGCTAGGTGATACTGCACGTATGTCTTTTTATATGAAACTAGCAAAAAATGAAGATAGGAATTTAATTCAAAAGGCTTGGGATTTTGTGAAAGAGGCTAATGCAAAATCTAGAGTCGGCTTATTTCATTGGAAGCTAAAAGAGCTAAAAAAAGAGCTGGCTGAAAAAGTCGAAAAAAGTTAAAATCTTTGTAAGATGTTTTTACCACTGCCACAAAGATACAAAGTTCCACTATTAATTGCATTAACGATAGCTATTGGAGTTATTGTTTTTGCACCAGAAGTTAATATGTTTACTGCACTTTTTGCTGTTTTAGGTGCAATAGTGGGTTTCATATTTCTTGACGCTGAATATATCGCTCAAGCTTATTTAATAGATTTTCATAATGAGCATTCCATTAAGATAAGAGAATATTTTAAGAATAAGAGATTTCTTACACTTATTAGATATTTTGACCAATATGAATATCAATTTGGAGAAATGTCTCTTAGAAGCGCGTTATTTCAAGTGCTTTTAGCTATATTTGGATTTTATTTTATAACTACGAATGCTAATGCATTTGCGCAGTGCTTGAGTGTTTCGTTATTCGCCAACTTACTTTACGCTCAAATATTAGAATTTGCTTCCACAAAAAATATAAGCAGATGGTTTTGGATATTAGAAGTGAATTTATCTCATGAAGCTCAAAAGCTATATATAATAGTAATGTCTTTAGTACTAGTCTTTCATATTTACTACTTATGAAATCTATTCTTGCCATTGGTCACTCTACATTTGACACTTTTTTAAAGGTTGATCAAGATGATTTTAAAATGTCTCCAAAATTTAATGAAATATCATTTGCGGCTGGAGCAAAAATCGATGTAAAAGAAATACACTATGGAGTAGGTGGAAGTTCCGCTAATGTAGCGGTTGGCGTTAGTAAGCTTGGATTACAAACATACATATATACTATTATCGGAAATGATATGAAAGGTATGGATATTATTTCTGTTTTTAAGAAAAATAATGTGAATAGCATTTACCTCAGAACCGATCAAAATCCAACAAATCAATCAGCTATTATTTCATACGATACTGATCGTACTATTTTTTCCTATCATCATGAAAGACAGTATTCAATTAAAAATTTCGACCTTTTTCAGGATTATATATTCATTGGCTCGATTGGAAGAGAAGTCAAAGTATTGTATGGGGAAGTAGCTGAGCTTAATTTAAGGAAGCTCGGTAAGAAGGTCTTTTATAACCCAGGTGGGCGTGAATTGAAATTTGCTAGAGATGAAGTGCTTAAACTTTTACCTCATATTGATTATTATATTGCTAATGTTGAGGAAGCTTGTTTAACTATAAATCCGGGTTTAAAGCGTGATCAAATAGAAATGAACGATTTGGTAAAAATGGTTAGTGATTTAGGCCCTGAAAATATATTAATAACCGATGGAGACAAAGGCGTTTATGCTTATAATGGTTACAAATTACACTATCATCCTGCGCAAAAAGTTAAGTTAGTAGAGAAGACTGGAGCAGGCGATGCGTTTACTTCAGGTTTAATAGGAGGGATATCTACTGGCCTTGATATATCAAAAGCCGCTCAGTGGGGCAATTTGAATAGTAGCTCAGCAATTCAAAGCTTTGGAGCTCAAACTGGATTATTAACAATTGATCAATTAATAGAATTATCAGGTTTTAAAAAATAACTTCCATCGCCGCATATTACGACATCGTCTCAACTTATTAATCTGCGAAGATGTTTTGAGCTTATTTATAGGAAATTGAAAATAAAATGGTTTGTAAATGTAATCGAGCAGGGTAATAAATAAAAAATAAATTAGTAGGGGGAATTTTAAAAAAAAGCTCCTCCCCCGGGGTTTGATAACAAAAATCTAACAAAAAATGAACAAGACCCCTACCTCTATGACAAAATAGGGTGTATATTAGATTTGCTATGGAAAACACACAAAAACCTTCTAATATGCTTATTCATTTGTATCTGGCGCTCGCCTTTCTCGGTTTTTGTGTTGCTGTATATATGAGTTATTCAAAAATAGCTGGAGTTCCAGTTGTTTGTTCTTTATCCTCTTGTGAAACTGTTAATAATAGCCCCTATGCTTATATCGCTGGAATCCCTATTGCTTTTTATGGACTTACTTTCTATGCATTAGCTATAAACGCGGCGTTGCGTAAAAGTATTCGTTGGATGTTTTTAACTGCTTGTGTAGGAGTTTTATTTACTGGATATTTTACATTTATAGAGGCTTTCGTTATCAAAGCTTGGTGTCAGTGGTGCTTGATTTCTGCTTGGTTAAGTTTATGCCTATTTATAATTTCTTTTAAACTCAAATTTAGAAGTTCTTTTCAGTCTTAAAGAATGATGTTAGTCTCTTTTTATGAACAAAACAGATAAAGTCGTTTTCGCTGTCGTAGCCATTTTTACTATCGCAATATTTGGCTTTATAATTTTCAATTCTTTGAAGTCAACAAACGTAAATATTTCTGCACAAGATTTAAAATCTTCAACTCCTAATATAAAAGGAAATGAATCTGCTAAAGTTGTTTTAGTTGAATTTAGTGATTTTCAATGCCCTGCTTGTAGCTCGTTTTACCCTATTGTAAAAGATTTATCTGAGAGATATTCTGATAGCTTATCTGTTGTTTATAGGCATTTTCCTTTAAGCATTCATGATCGTGCAATCCCTACTGCTCGTGCATCTGAGGCTGCTGCTATGCAAGGTAAATTTTGGGATTATCACAATATGCTTTTTGATAACTTCCCTGAATATTCTGATGATCAATTAATTAAATATGCTCAAGATGCTGGTTTAGATGTTGAGAAATTTAAAACTGATTTAAATTCCGATGAAGTCGTTAAAAGTGTTAATGAGGATTTAACTTACGGCGAAAGTTTGAACATTCCAGGAACCCCTACTTTCTTTTTAATTGTTAATGATCAAGTAAGACCTGTGGTAATAAATCAATACACTGATTTAGAAAATGCTATCAAAGCTGCTATTGAAGAAGTAAAATAACTAAATTTTAAATGCGCTTGGGCAAATTGTATTCAAAACGCATTCGGCGCATTTAGGTTTTTTAGCCTTACAAATATATCTTCCATGTAAGACGACTGATCCAGAATAAAATTCCCATTCACTTTTTGGAAGGATTTCCTTTAATTGTTCTTCTATTTTTTCAGCGTCTTTTTGATTGTCGAAAGTTGTCAGCCCTAGCCTTTTTGATACTCTTGTAATATGGGTATCTACAACTACTCCTTGTGCTTCAACTTTAAGGGCTTCTCCTAAAATAACATTTGCGCTTTTTCTTCCTATTCCAGGAATCTTTATTAATTCCTCAATCTTAGCTGGAAATTCTCCTTTGAAATTCTCTTTTATGAATTTTGCAGCATCAATTATTCTTTTAGCTTTCATGTTGTAGAAATTTATAGATTTTACGAATGTAGTTAATTCAGTTAGATCTGCGTTTGCAAAATCATCCACTGTTTTATATCTTTCAAATAACTTTGGGGTTGCTTTGTTTACTCCTTTATCAGTTGCTTGTGCGCTTAAAATTACTGCAGCTGTAAATTGCATTGTGTTTGTCCAGTTTTCTAATTCTGTTTGGGGTTTATTATATATAGTGTGTAGTTTTGACAAAACCTCGGTGATATATTCGTTTTTCTTATTCATTTAGAGATATTCTAACATCGTGACTAAATTAAGATAAGCGTATGTTAATATTTATGCATGCAGATTTATTTTGTAAAGAGTGCGTCTAATATAGATGAGAAGCTTTCCTTGAAAATCATAAATATATTGAATGAGAAAGGCAACACTGTTTGGTTTTCTAATTCAATAGAAGGTAAGGAGTATTTTTCGTCGATGATAACCAAGATAAAAAATGCAGATGCAGTTTTTGTAGAAATATCTGAGCCTGATGCAGATATTGGATATCAAGTGGCTTATTCATTAAGCATTAATTTACCAGTATTTGCGTTTCATAAATTGAATGCAAAAATATCTCCAATTTTTGATGATTCCGAAGGCAAGAAAAGATCTAACTTGCATTTAGTCCCATATAAAATAGAGGAGCTAGAAAAGGTAGTTGAGAAAGTTTTGGTAGAAATTTCTGATTCAAACATGGACAGCATCACTATACCTTTGTCTCCATTGATAAAAAAATATCTTGTTTGGGCTTCTAAAAAACATAATGTATCACAGAGTACATTTATTAGGAGTTTAATAGAGGGTAAGATGCTCAAAGATAGAGATTATCGAAAAGAGTATTTATGATATCCTAATTATATATGACCCAAAACATGAAAATAGCTTTTTTTGAAGTTAAGGATTACGAAAGAGATTATATAAATAAGGCGTTTTCTGGTATGAATGTGGAATTATATCCACAAACATTGGATGAAGTTTTAGCTTCTAACAAAGATTTAAATAATATTTCAATTATTTCTACTTTTATAAATTCTTCTTGTTCTTCAGATAACTTAAGTAAAATATCAGGTTTAAAATTAGTCGCAACACGCTCAACAGGCTTTGATCATATAGATTTAAAGTTTTGCGCCAGCAAAGGAGTTAATGTGACAAACGTTCCAAATTATGGGCAAAATACCGTTGCAGAGCATGCCATGGCGTTGTTATTAACACTCGCCAAAAGAATCCCTGAGTCAATTGACGCTGTCAAAGGCGGCAAATTCTCGCCTGATGGTCTAACTGGCATAGATTTAAAAGATAAAATAGTCGGAGTAATTGGAACTGGTAATATTGGAAGAAATTTTATATCTATGGCTAAGGGCTTTGGAATGAATGTTATTGCTTTTGATTTGAATCCAAATAAAGAACTAGAGGATAAGATGGGTTTTGCCTATGTAGACTTTAATTATTTGTTGGGCAAGAGCGATGTCATATCTTTGCACGTTCCATATATAAAAACTACTCATCACTTGGTAGGTAAGGATGCTATTAGCAAGATGAAGCCTGGAGTTATAATAATAAACACATCAAGAGGTGGGTTAATAGATACTGACAGTTTGTTTGAAGCTTTGGTTAATAAAAAAATTAGAGCCGTTGGTCTTGATGTCTTGGAGGAGGAAAATTTTATGAAGGATGAGAAAGATTTTCTTCTTGCTGGCAAAGAAGATGTTGATGGTTTGGATTTGGTTGTTAAGAATCACGTGCTAGTAACCATGCCAAACGTTGTCATTACTCCTCATAATGCCTTTAATACTGCCGAAGCCTTAGTGAGGATTATACAAATAACTATTGAAAATATTCATGGCTTCATTGAAAATAAACCTGTAAATTTAGTTTCTTAATATAAAATGTCTAACAATATATATGATGTTGTAATCATTGGTTCTGGTGCAGCTGGAGCCTCGGCCGCTATTTATTCAACAAGGTTCAACCTTAAAACATTGATGCTTGGTGGTCCTATGCCGGGTGGTTTGATAACAGAGGCTTCTGATGTCGAAAATTACCCTGGGTTTTTGTCTATAACTGGCATGCAATTGGCTGGTAATTTTGTGAAGCAGGCAACGGCTTTAGGTGCTGAATATAGAATTGAGCTTGCTAATACTGTTGATCAGCAAATCGAAGGGTCAAATCCAGTTTTTAAAGTTTCAACAGGAACAGACTCCTATATGGCGCGCTCTGTCATATTAGCTATGGGTACTCATCATAGAAAATTAAATATCCCAGGCGAATTTGAGCTTGCGGGTCGTGGCGTCAGTTATTGTGCAACATGTGATGCTCCTTTTTATAAAAATAAGATCGTCGCTATTAGCGGTGGAGGTAATAGCGCAGTTGAAGCTGCTCAAGATTTAAGTGTGCATGCTTCTAAAGTTTATCTTATATATAGGAGTGAGTTAAAGGCTGCACCTGTCTATATAGATCAACTTCGAAAGAAATCAAATGTGGTTGAAGTTCCAGGTACTAATATATTAGAAATAAGCGGTCAGTCTAAAGTAGAGTCTGTAAAGTTAGATAAGCCATTTGAGGGTAGTGACATAATAAATGTTGATGGAGTTTTTATACAAATAGGTTACTCGCCAAAAAATGAACTCGCCAAATCTATGGGGTTAAACTTAACAGAATACGGTTATGTAAAGGTTGATCAGGGTATGGGTACTAATGTTAAAGGAGTTTTTTGCGCAGGTGATTTAAATAATTCTTCTAATATGTTGCATCAGCAAATAACTTCAGCTGCAGAGGGCGCTATTGCCGCTCAAAGCGTTTATCGCTATCTTAGTGGGGTTGAATATATAGTTAATGGTTAATTTTAGATGTTGACTATTAGACAAGCTCAATCAAGGTTGTCGTCTGTTGACATAGATAAAGCTTGTAAATCTGTGGTGTTTGGCTTTAGTGGTGGCGTTGACAGCTCTGTGCTTGGAGTGATTTTGAAAGAATCAGGCTTTGATGTTAAGGGTTTTCACGCTATATGCTGGAGCCAGGGAGATTATTGTACAGCTGATCAAGATTTGAAGGACGCATTATCTGTCACATCAAAATATAGCATTCCACTAAAAGTTATTAATCTTGAACTGGAATATAGACAATATGTATTAAAGCCATTCATTGAAATGTATGAACAGGGTTATGTGCCAAACATTGATATATTATGTAACAATGAAATTAAGTTTGGCGCGATTTTGCGCTGGGCTAACATGTCGAATGGGGAACTTCTGGCCACAGGACATTATGTTGACAAAGGAACGGTTGACTTAGGGAAAGAACCAGTTGAGACTTTGAAAATTCCTTTAGATAAATCAAAGGATCAAACTTATTTTCTTTCTCAGATAATTCGAACTCCTAGTTTAATTAATCAGCTGTTTTTTCCTGGTGCTCTTTTTAATAAAAATGAAATAAGGGAACTAGCTTTAGAATTAGGACTTCCTAATGCTGAGAAACCTGATAGCCAAGGCATTTGCTTTGTCGGAAACATTGGTATGAGAGAGTTTTTGAAGGATTATATAGTATCTGTGCCTGGAAGGGTTGTAGATACCTCTGGGAAAGACGTCGGATCTCATAGCGGAGCTGTCTATTTTGCGATTGGTCAGAGGCATGGTTTTAGTATCGATCGTTATACTGGAACTCCTCTATATATAGTATCGAAAGATATTAAAAAAAACTTGCTTATTGTCGGTACTAAAGAAGAGGCTTCGTTTGATGAGGTTAATATTTTTAATTTTTTCTCATTGCTTGATGTTGATTTAATCAATTCTCAAATCAAAAAGAGGGCTCTTTTTGTTAGGTTTAGAAATTTGGGTCGCTTGGTAGAGGTAAAGAGCTTAAAGGTCGATGGCCTTAAGGCAAATCTAAAATTAGTTGATTTTGAGTTCGGATTGACTCCAGGTCAGGAGGCTGTACTCTATTCTGGAGAATTTTTGATAGGCTCAGGCACTATCTCTCGTTGATTACCTTGCTATAGGATCAACTTTCTTTTTCGAAAATTCCAACAAAATTACTTGACTTTTTTGTGCTCAATCGTGCTATATTATTAATAAGGGCAATAATAATATAGATGAATAAAAAGAATAAAACCTATACTCAATATAAAAACTCAAAAACGAAGATTTTAGATCCAGGGGGGGTTGTAGCTTTTTTTCAATATGTAGGTCTTGTAGTCGCTCTTCTTTCACTTAACATGGGATTAGCTTCATTAAGCCTTTTGAGAAACTTGCACATTAATTCTGAAACACATAAACCAAAATTAATTACTTATGAAAAGCAGACTTATTTGCCTATTAAGAAAAACGAATTAGCCCAAAATACATCATTGATTGCGAGCGGGCTTAATAATCCACAGGTAAAGGGTGCTTCCGCTGTAAATATAAGTGTTAAACCTTCTAAAGCATTGAATTCTTTAATCGCTTATTCTCAAGAAGAAACTAAAGAATCCTTAGGTGCTAGGGCTTGTTCTTTTAGACATGGAGATACCTTATATGCTAACGATGCAAAAATAACTGTCGATAAAGCGCAGGCAGCTAATCCGTTTTGTGTTTCAGCCAAAAATACCAATGCGAGCAGATATCATTGGGATATTAATGGAAATGTATCTATGGGTAATTGTATAGATTTATCAATGCTAGATAAATCTATTTCTACTATATCTGTTTCTGTTGGGGATAGCAGTCATTCTTCCGTTTGCAGTTTATTAGTTAGGAAAACCAATTAATGAAATTTTTTATTAATCTATATTTATATAGCATGGCGTCAATAGTTGTATTCGGCTTTACCTTTCTATCGATAGCTGGATATTCTATGCATTCGAAAAGTTCTAGCTCTATTTCTTTTCTTGACACTAACACTAATAATCAAATTTATACTGCTATATCTATTGATTATTATAATTTGAACGCGGATTCTGCTTTAGGTTAAGAAATAAATATAAACTCCTCTATCTGGCTGTTGACCTGGGGCGTGATAACTTGTTAGAATAGCGACATCGCAAATTTCTAGCGAAAAGTTTTTTATAAAACTTTGCACTTTTACAATTTAAGATGAAATTTTATTAGGTGAAAAGAATTTTTTTGAGAGTTTGATCCTGGCTCAGGACTAACGCTGGCGGCGTGCCTAATCTATGCAAGTTTTTGTTTCTTCGGGCTTGCCCGAAGAGACAAGGCAGACGAGTGAGTAACATGTAGGAACTTACCCTTGATTCAAGAATAACCCCGGGAAACCGGGGATAATACTTGATAGTCTCGAAAGAGTAAAGCTTCGGCGATCAAGGACAGGCCTGCATCCTATCAGCTAGTTGGTGAGGTAATGGCTCACCAAGGCTATGACGGGTAGGGGGCGTGAGAGCGTGTACCCCCACGATGGCACTGTGACACGGGCCATACACCTACGGGTGGCAGCAAGTAGGAATATTGCACAATGCCCCATTTTTGGGGTGATGCAGCGACGCCGTGTGCGGGAAGAAGTATTTCGGTATGTAAACCGACGTTAAAAAGGAGCGGCTAACTTCGTGCCAGCAGCAGCGGTAATACGGGGGCTCCAAGCGTTGTCCGGTATCATTGGGCGTAAAGAGTTATGTAGGCGGATTTGTAAGTTACTGGTTAAATCTCCCGGCTCAACCGGGAATCTGCTTTTAATACTGCAAGTCTAGAGAGAATCAGGGGAAGATAGAACGCATGGTGTAGTAGTAAAATGCTTTGATATCATGCGGAATACTAAAGGCGTAGGCAGTCTTCTGGGATTTTTCTGACGCTGAGATACGAAAGCGTGGGGAGCAAAACGGATTAGATACCCGTGTAGTCCACGCCGTAAACTATGTTCACTAGATCCGTGTCCCGACTTGTCGGGATGCGAGTCGCAGCTAACGCGTTAAGTGAACCGCCTGGGAAGTACGGCCGCAAGGCTAAAACTCAAAGGAATTGACGGGGACCCGCACAAGCGGTGGAGCGCCTGCTTTAATTCGATGATCACCGAAGAACCTTACCGAGGTTTGACATGCAACTGCATTTTGGATGAAAGTCCGGAAGCCTTCGAGGGTGTTGCACAGGTATTGCATGGCTGTTGTCAGCTCGTGTCGTGAGATGTACCGTTAAGTCGGGTAACGAGCGCAACCCTTATCGTTAGTTGTATCACTCTAGCGAGACTGCCCTGGCAACGGGGAGGAAGGAGAGGATGACAATAAGTCGGCATGGTCCTTATGCCTCGGGCGAGACAGGCGCTACAATGGCCAGTACAATGGGCAGCCACATAGAGATATGGAGCAAATCCCGTAAAGCTGGTCTCAGTTCAGATTGAGGGCTGCAACTCGCCCTCATGAAGTTGGAATCGCTAGTAATCGTGGGTCAGCTATACCACGGTGAATACGTTCTCGGGTCTTGTACACACTGCCCGTCAGGTCAGCAGAGCTGGGAATACCCGAAGTCTCCTTTATTGGGGCCTAAGGTAGGCTCAGTGATGAGGATTAAGTCGAAACAAGGTAGCCCTAGGGGAATCTGGGGCTGGATCACCTCCTTTCAAGGAGAACAAATCCAGAAGAAGATCCTAACTAGGTATTTTGCTTTCTCTGCTTTTGCAGTAGAAAAGGTATTATTTATAATGCCCTTGCAACAATGCTATTTAGTGATTTTCATTCTAAACATAAGAAGAGGTAGTCATACTTTTATGTTTTAGATAGCTTTCACGAGCTATCATTTGACAACTTGGCAACGTAAGGTTAAATGTTGCACCGAATTCTTTTCACCTAACAGAGTTTCATCTTAAATTTTACCTTTCCAATTTACTCATTTTTGTTTCAAATATTTTAAATTAGCCATTTTTAAATGGTTTGCTTTTTGATACAATATTGGGGTTTATGGGGGCGATTAGCTCAGGTGGTTAGAGCGCTAATCTGATAAGTTAGAGGTCCGTGGTTCGAGTCCACGATCGCCCACCAAATCTGATAGAATATATTTATGGATATACCACTTGGTTTTGTTTTTCCTTTCTTCTTAATCGCTTTTATTAACGCTGCTCTTTTCTCATCAATAGATTTTTTAAAAACTAGTAAGGCTAAAAATAAGGCTGGCATTATTTCACTTATAGTTTTGGGAGCTATATTCTCTCCTGTATTAGTGATATTTGGTGTTCCTTATTATCTTGTTTTATTTGCCCCAATGTTGATTTCCTGGCTTAATTCTAGGAATGATACTCCAGAAATAAGAAACCATCCTTTTTTGTTAATTGGAATAACGTCCAATGTATTGTTGCTAGTGATAGCTTTTATGCTTGCTTTGTAGTATTTATCAAATTTAGCGCACCCATATCCAACCCGAAAATAATCCGCTATAATTTTTTTATGTTTGAACAAAGAGTTATTTTTAAAAAAGAAGAACTAAATCTTTTAGAGGATTATTTAAAACAAAAGGATCTTATTGCATTAGATATAGAGACAACTGGATTAGATGAATACAAAGATGATCTTTTAGGTATAGGGGTTGGATGCCCAAATCAACAATTCTTTATTGCTAGTCAGTATTTTTCTAAAGAAGAAATAAAAGATCTTCTATCTAAGATTTTTGAAAATAATCGAATAATCGTTTTACATAATGCAAAATTTGATCTTAAATTTTTAGCGGCAAAAGGTCTTCCTATTCCAGAGATAAATAATGTTGAAGATACGATGCTGATGGCTTGGCTTATAGATGAGAATAACAATATTGGGCTTAAGAATTTAATTAAAAGATATTTAAATAGAGAATCAAAAACATACCAGCAACTTATACAGGAATCTATTTTGCAAACAGAAGAAGAAAGATTGACTGATTTAGGTACTTATTGTTGTGATGATGTTAAGAATACAATTGATTTATATGCAAAATTTATTGTAGAACTTAATAATCAAGGCGTTTACAAAGATTATAAATATATAGAAATTCCTTTTATAAAAGTTTTAATGGATATGGAATTATGGGGAATTCGAGTCGATTCTAATTTATTGGAGAAATATAAAGAAGAGCTGGGCGAAATAATCCGTGGTTACGCGAATCAGCTGCGCGAAATATGCGGAAATCCAAATTTTAATCCTAACTCGCCAAAACAGATAGAAGAGTATTTATTTACAGTTTGTGGCTATAATCCAATTAAAATTACAAGAACTGGAAAAAGATCTACCAACAGCTATGTATTAGAAGATATAGTTGCACAAAACAATCTTCAAGATAATGATTTTGTTTCTGTTTTATTAAAATACCGAGAGCTTGAGAAAATTTATTCTACAAATATTATTCCGTTATTAGAACTTCGTGATCAAAACGAAAGAGTACATACAACCTTTTTACAACATGGAACGATTTCAGGTCGTCTTTCATCTCAAGGTCCTAATTTGCAAAATATTCCTGTGAGAGATGATGAATGGAGTATAAAAAAATGTTTTGTTCCTGCTAAAGGTTATAAATTAGTTGTTGCTGATTATTCTCAGGTTGAATTAAGAGTATTGGCTCATTTAAGCAAAGATATTGCTATGACAGAGACTTTTAAAATGGATGGGGATATACATAATACAACGGCTAAGTTGACTGGAACCTCAAGACAGCGTGCAAAAGCTATTAATTTTGGATTAATTTATGGCATGAGTGCAGGATCTTTAGCTAAAACTTTAGAAATAGATTATGACGATGCACAAGATTATATAAATAGATTTTTTAGAGGATATCCACAAGCCAAAAATTATATTGAAGGAGTTTACTCGGAGTCTTATAAAAATGGGTCTGTAAGAACTTTATCAGGTCGTTTAAGACATTTAGATGCAGAAAGGGTGATTGCACTCAGAAATGATGTGCGAGGATCTGTGGGGCGTTTTAAACGCATGGCGATTAATTCTAAGATACAAGGTTCTGCAGCAGATATAATCAAAATCGCGATGATTAAATTAGCCCGCCGTTTAGAACCTTTTAGCGCACGTTTACTTTTGCAAATTCATGATGAGCTTGTTATAGAAACTCCAAATAATTGTGCTGAAGAAGTAATGAATATAGTTAAGAATGAAATGGAACATGCGATTGAATTAAGTGTTCCATTGAAAGTTGAAATTGAAACAGGTGAATCTTGGGGTTAAAATGAAATCTAATGACTAAGCAAAATTTTTATCGTAAACAATATGAAAAAATTAATCCAATTTGGGAAGAAAGCATTATCTTATATAGAAATATGATTGATAAGTTAGTAGAAGATAAAGTAGTTTTGGATATTGGGTGTGGGCATGGAGACTTATTAGAAGAAGCTTTTAAAAAAGCAAAAGACACATATGGCATAGACCCCGATATTAAAGCCATCGAAAGAAATAAATTCATAAAACATTTACAAGTAGCAGATGCAGAGAATTTACCTTTTCAAGATAATTTTTTTGACATTGTAACTATGGCATGGGTTGTTGAACATTTAGAGCATCCAGAGGTAGTATTAAAAGAAATAAATCGTGTATTGAAGCCTGGTGGTTTTGTTTGTTTTTTAACTCCTAATAAACTTAATTATAATGTTTGGATTATAAGAGCTATTCCACATATATTTCATGATTTTTTAACTAGAACTTTATATGGTAGGCAGGAAAACGATACATTTAAAGTTCAGTATAGAATGAATACGCCAAAAGAAGTCGAAATGTTAATGGGTAAAAGTGGTTTTGTCAGAAATGCCTTAATTTTGAATGGTGATCCATCATATATAAGCTTTAATAATATCTTATTTAAAATAGCTTGCTTTTTTGAGCTTATTTTGGATAAGTTTCCAAATCACAGGGTACATTTAATAGGAAGCTATAAAAAGCGATCTTAGCTTTTCTGGCAATTCGGACAGTAATAATTTCCTCTTCCTGATAATTTTTCAAATTTAATAATTGATGCACAGTCGGGACAGATTTTATTTTTTTGCTTATAAACTCGAAAATAATTTTGGTGAGAACCTGGATTTCCATGAAGGTCTACATATCTATTCATTGAAGATCCTCGGTGAGTAATTCCTTCTTTGAGTAGATTTTCTATGTTTTGAATAAGTACTTCATACTTAATTTCCTCTATCTCATTTGCTTTAGTGGTAGGAGATATTTTACTTAAATATAGAGCATCTGTTGCATAAATATTCCCAATTCCACTTATTAAGCTTTGATCAAGCAGGGCATTTTTTATAGGGATTTTTCTTCTTTTAATTTTGTTTATAAGTTTTTTTTTGTTGTAAGGTTCTAATATATTTACGCCTAAATTAAAAGTGTATTTGGTTAAATCTTCTTTGGATATGTTTTTTATGTGGCCAAATTTTCTTATGTCTGAGAAGTATATGGTTTTGTTGTCAGAAAATATTAGGGCGGCTTTTTCATATTTATCAGTTTTATTTAGTAAAAGCCGCCCAGTCATCCCAAGATGAATACAAACATAAGATTCATTATCAAACTCCATAATAATTTGTTTACCAATATTAAATACATCCTTAACTGTTTGATTTAAAGAATCATTTGTTAAATTTAATTTTCTATATGATTGGGTGATTTTAATTTCTTTAAGTTTTTTGCCTAAAATTTCTTTACGCAAATCTATTTTAATTGTTATAACTTCGGGTAATTCAGGCATAGTTGCAGTATAATGCCTACATGGAAGAATCAAAAGTACAGCAAAATGGTGTTCATGTATGGTGTTTAGATGGTTTAGATGAAAAGGATTCTTTGCCTGATTATTCAAATGAGGTTGATTGGAGGCTTTATCATTCTGAAGCGGTTACAAATTACATAAGAGAATTGGGTTATGAGATGGACGAAAACGGACATTATATAAAAATAGACTGCAATGAAGATGTTTTAGAAGGTAAGGAAATATGATTTATCAAGAAAAGCTAATGGAGCTAGCCAGATTAGTAGAGAACAAAGCTAAAGTTGTAAATATAACAGCTATTCGTGATTATGAATCCATTTTAGAAAAACATATTAAAGACTCACTTGAAATAAAAAATAGTGATGTTTGGAATAATTTGTTAAAAGCTAACAAGAAACTTTCCATCTTGGATTTAGGTACTGGAGGAGGTTTTCCAGGTTTGCCTTTGGCTATTGAATATCCAGAACATGGGTTTACTTTATTAGACAGTACAAGAAAGAAAATAGAGGCAGTAACAGAATTTTCAAGAAAATTAGATTTAAAAAATGTTGAACCAGTTTGGGCTAGAAGTGATGAACTTCTGAAAGATTCAAAATATAAGAATAATTTTGATGTTGTGACATCGAGAGCAGTAGCGTATTTGCCGAAGTTGATAGAAATGGCAGGCGATTTTCTTAAACCTGGTGGGTTACTAGTTTTCTTTAAAAACTTTAGTGAAGAAGAAATGAGAGATGGTAATGACAAGGCAACTTCAATGGGCTTTGAAATATTAAATCCTCATAAATACAATGTCGATAATTTCTTACGAGCTATTACTTTTTATAAGAAATAAATCTATTTAGTAGTAGTTGGTAAATATACTTTATTGTTTAAGGTATTAGGATCAATTGGTTTTGTGTAAGTAAATTTTATTTTTGATTGGTTTGCAGATGTTCCATTATCATAAATAATTATTCTTGCCTTGCCGTTTGGATCAAGAAAAATTCCATTTGGTAGAATTTGATAATGTCCTGATTCCGTTATTCTAAATACATCTTGACCAATACCAGGGGCGGCTATCACATGATCTCCGCCATTTTCAAAAATTATTGTGTTTATTTTATTCAAATCAATTGTAAACATAGTTGGTTTTAGCCATGCACCATTGTGTATATATTCTTGCTCATGGTCTATCGGTAAGCTCATGTTTTTCACTGCGTCTGCGTAATGTCTAACAGAAGGTTCTAGTTGTGCAGGTCTTTTGTCTGCATTTATATCAAAGAGCATCTCTTCAAAAGACATAATAGATAAACTTAGGTAGTCTGTTGGGAGAGTAGGATCTATGGTTCTAGCCATATCTGCAAAAGTATTGATGTTTGGTGATTGTGTGCAATATAGATTCATTTTTTGCATAATAGTAGACATACCTAATCCATTAAAGAAAAAATGAGGGAATATAGAATACCCACGATTCATGCCATTTGGTAGGCTTGTAACAAGCGCGCCTTGTGCATTTGATATCCACAAATTTACAACAGCCAGATATTCATAATTTGTTTGCATAGCCTTTAAGTAGCCTCTTTTGCTATCATCTTCTTCTCCAAATATAGCTTTAACTAAATTTCTGCCATTTTCATCATTTTTATCTTGCATTTTTTGAAACCAATGGCGTGCAAACATAGAGGCCATGCTTTCTCTTGGCATTGTATCTGTAAGCTTATCGGCTCTGTTTTCTTCTGGGAAAGTGCCCCCCATAGCTTGGACGGCATGAAAAAATTCATGTATATGTATTGTGCCTATTATTTCAGCTACTTTTAATGGAGAATTAGGTATTACTAAAGGTGCATTTAAAGCGATATAAGTTTGATAAGGATTTGTTATATTGTCTGATGGGCATATATCTTGTTCTCCAATATATCCAGCTTGGCCGCTAGCATTTATTTTATCTATCCTAACATCTATTTTAGATATGTTTTTGGCTGGAATGCCTGATGTGTTTTTTAAAATATTTGTAACATTAATAATAGGTAATCCATATTGATGCTCAAATAGCTTTCTATCAAAATCTCCATTTTTGAACCATGATTTGTCAACAGTATCCGAACCTTCTCCTATTATTTGCATTCCATTAACCATTATTCCAATAGGTACAGTAATATCACATGGTGCAGAGGCATCTTCTCTTGTTTCAAATATCGTATCTTTGTTTAACCATGTGTGAGTATTTGATGTTACAACATACCTTTTATACTCAACTCCATTTATTGTTTCTTTACTTAATAATTTTGATTGTTGTTCAACAACATTTGGTTCAGAAATTTCTGAGTGGGCCGAAGAAGGAAAGCTAGTTGCAGCAACGAATCCTGCCCCCGCTATCGCTCCCATTAAACCTAAAGCTTGTCTTCGGTTAATGATGGTTTGATTTAATAAATTAGAGGGATTTTCTTCGTAAGCTGATTCGAACATAGTTAATATAAATAAATACTTATTTTACGAGGGTGCATAATACAGTATTTATTTATGCTTTTCAATATCTTTTAGTGAGTCGTTAGTTTAGGCATTCGTTAAGATCTTTTTTGAATTCTTCGTTTTGTTTAGCATAATCTATTACAGTTTTTAGGTAATTTACTGGATCGCCAGTGGTTTTCCATTGTCCTGAGATAGGTTTTACTAAAACAGTGTGTTCTTGAGCCATATCTTCGATAATATCTACTGCCCATAATTCGCCATCTTTTCCTACTAGGTTTTCAAAGCCTGATAAATATTTCCAAATATGTGGAGTATATAAGTATCTACCGAAGCTTACTAATGTAGATGGTTCTTCTCCTTTTTTAGGCTTTTCGATCAATCTCTCTAATATATTGTCTGTGCCTTCTTTTAGCTTAACCATTCCATATTTAGTGACATCTATAGTAGGGATATCTTGGGCTGCAATCACACCTGCAACAGATTCATCGGAACTTTCATATGTTTCAATTAATTCTTTAATAGAGGATGGCCCTAAAATTACATCGTCTGCAAATAAATGTACAAAAGGTTCGTTTCCTATATATGGTTTTGCAGATATTAATGGAGTGGCATTTCCATATGGAAGATTTTTATCTTGAGTAATTACTACTATACTTGGTAATTCGAAAACTTCTCTAACCTTGTTAAATCGGGATTCTTTGCCTTGTTTAGCAAGCTGGTTGTATATGTGCTGAACGCTATTGTGGAAGTAATCTTCGTAAATAGGTTTGCCTTCTTCGGTTGCTACCAAAATAATTTCTGTGATTCCAGCTATCATACATTCTTCGATTACAAGTTGAGTGATTGGTTTGTCCATAATAGGGATCATGCATTTAGGTAGTGTTTTAGTAACAGGCAAGAATCTTGTAGCATAACCTGCATCTGTAACTACAGCTTTTCTAATTTTTGGTTTAGTCATAGATAATTTATACGCCACAGAAGGGAAGTGCGTCAAATTTGGCGTATATGTCTTATAGTGTTGACATTAAGGATTGATGTGCTAAACTTTCGCCGCACACGCAAGTGTGCATGCGTAGAAAATAAAAATCAGTAATTGCAACTGCTTTTTATCTTCTATTTGCACATTTAAAATTGAACACATGCTAATTCTGATTAAAGATCGGAATAAGAGGCCTATAATTTTCACTGAAATGCGTGATTTTAAGCTTTTTGTTCCGATTTTTTAATCAGAAGTTTAGATTAAATAAATAGGCAGGTAAGGCGAGGGCCCTGGGTTGAAGTTTGACCAAAAATTCTCGAAAAAAACTAACCAAGGAGATTTATTGTGAGTAAGAAGTATTTGTGGGTTGCTAAAGTCATCATGCTGATGGTTTTGGCGTGGGGTGGTTTTTTCGTTGAGGGTGTAAAAGCTCAAGATGTTGTTGAGCAACCCTTCGAAGTCCGTGCTTCGGATGTTTTCGTTCAAAGTCAACAAGATTTTGAGGAAATTCAATGTAGCAGTACTCAGATTGTGGCTAGTGGAGCAGAAGTTTCTGAAGAAGTTGAAGTTGACTCCATTATTATCGAGGTGCAATATATTAAGTCTCCCATTTACTGCATTGTTGACGAATACTTTCCCGTGGCGGATGAATCCCCTTTGCTCGAAACCAACCAGATTTTAGATGTTCGTGATCTACGGGTTGTCAAAAAGTGGACGGATGATCAAAATGTTCCACGTGAGCTCAAGTTGGCGGAAGTTCGCGTCTACATCCCAGTCGGGTATGATTCTGGAATCATTTTTCCCAGCATCGAGTTTGGACCCAGTAAGCAAGACACACCTCAGCGGTCGGAGTACTGGACAACTAACCCTGAAGGGCAGACAGTCCCATCAAACAAGATCCACCAGCTAGCGCATTTGCTAGCAGCTACTTTTGCCCTTGCAAATGATGTAACAGGATTGCAGGTGGAAACAAACCCATTGGTACCGTTTGGTCGTATTCTGATCGCCGACATGGAGTCAAGCAGACTGGCATTGACCATTTCATATGAGGTCAACTGCCCTGAGTTATCGGATTCATATATTGTACTCAATCCAAAGTCTTCGATGGTCAATGCGGATCAGACGCTCCAAGAGGAAGGTGCTTCGTACGTATACAACATGGCGCATGAGTGGGCTCACGTTATCTTCCACCGCAAAGGCTTGCAGCCAATCGCGGAACAAAACAGCCGATTGGGATTGATGCAGGGCTTTGAGCCGGAGGAATCATTTGCGGAGTTCCATTCGCACTGGTTCTTGGAGCAGATGACGAAGGATCCCACTTTCGAGAACTCAACACATGCGTTGTATAATCTGGATTTTTTTGATGGGAAGGCGGATCGAACAACCGTTCGCAAGCTGTTGTCCGATTTGGGCGATTACTACGCGCGTTTGTGGAGTTTCGGAAACTTGAGTGGATCAGCCTATATGTATTTTCCAAGCATTGGTCTAATCAACGATTTTCAATCCACTCGTTGGCTAAAGTTGCTAAAAAATTCGATTGGTGAATGCTATGATCCGCGAGTAAATGAGGTGCTTGCTCGGGCTGGGTTCCCAAGAACTGAAATGGACGATCTCGTTATGCAGCAGGTCAGCTTATGTTTGGCAAAGGGAACGCGTGTCTATAAGAAAGAAGACCCGTGGTGGCTATTTTCGCTCGTCGCGAAAATGGCGGACTCATGTAAATACATTGCAACACCAACAAACGATCAAGTTTTTAGTCTTGACATAGGCCAACTTGGTTATTTCTGCGTCAATGCGCCATTGGATAAATCTTTCTCCTATAGGATTCGTCCTACGTATGAGAATAAGAAAGATTTATTTGCTTTTGTGACTGAGAAAGCCGAGGATTTCGGTCCTGATAGTATCGTTGTTTTGACGATAAAGGATAGGATTGTTGCTCGTCAGGAAACGAATGTCGATATGACGTTCTTGCCTTCCTGGTCAGGCAGTAAGATTACCTGTATGGGTAAAACCGACATTCGCCCTGCTGATTTTGAGTTTAAGGTCAAAGACCTTCCAAAGCTCGGGCAAAAGTTATTTCTCCCTCTGATCCGACGTCGATAAAAATTTTGCGCCCAGCTATTCTAATCGCTTAGCATGTGTTCATCATGGTCTTCTTGTTTGGAATCTATTCCAAAGCCTTAAAAAGCTAATTTACAAGAAGACCATGTTGTTCACCCTTTTGTTTGTGTTTTCCCTCTTGTAATATTCTTTAAATATACATATAATAATTCCCAATTGAGTTTGAATTTAATTACGACGTAAGAAGTAAGAAATGAAAACCTAGTTTGAGTTTACTTAGTTAATGTTTTCTTGAATTTTTTGTTCAAGATTAAAACCTCTTAACCCCTAGCTAAAACTTGCCAGTTGCTATGTGCTTTTGCACAAGCCAAAGTTTTTAGCACAATTTTGTATTTTGTACCGAAAAAAAGATAAAAAGACTATTTAAGATTTAGATTTTTATTGTTATACTGATATCTGCACATTAAGTTTTTGCACGAGAAGCACTTTGGGCCGATAGCTCAGTTGGCTAGAGCGCCTCGTTTGCACCGAGGAGGTCAAGGGTTCAACTCCCTTTCGGTCCACCAATAAGGACTGGATCAAGGATAGAGCTTACTTGCTTTGGAGAGGTTCGTATCTGGAGTTTTAGGAGATATTTTAGAATTTCAGATTTCGGTCTTTTCCGAAATTAGCACTCTTAAAACCGAATAAAACAAATAATCAAAAACGAAAGATAATTCGTTGAGAAATCGCCTTATGTGTATTATATACAACATAAGATCAATGCATACTAAAAGACGAAAGGGCACGTGGTGGATGCCTAGGGATTTTGAGCCGAAGAAGGACGCACTAGACTGCGATATGCCTCGACAAGCTGTCAAGAAGCGCTATAGTCGGGGGTCTCCGAATGGGGAAACCCCTCAAGGTAAAACCTTGAGACTCCGAATTAAGTAGGAGAGGGAACTCGGCCAACTGAAACATCTCAGTAACCGGAGGAAAAAAGACTAAATTAAGTATTTCCCAAGTAGTGGCGAGCGAAAGGGAAGAAGCCCAAACCACAGCTTCGGCTAGTGGGGTTGTAGGACCTTCATAATTTATCCTTAATAAATAAAAGAATTGTATGGAAAGACAAGCCATAGAGGGTAACAGTCCCGTAAATGAAATTTATAGGAGGATAGAGGAAGTGCTCCTGAGTACCGCGAAACACGAAAATTTTGCGGGAATCAGCCAGGACCATCTGGCAAGGCTAAATACTCAAAATCACCGATAGTGAACAAGTACCGTGAGGGAAAGGTGAAAAGAACCCCGAGAGGGGAGTGAAATAGATACTGAAACCATGTGCCTACAAGCAGACAGAGCACCCTAGCGGTGTGATGTCGTGCCTATTGAAGAATGAGCCTGCGAGTTAACGTTATTTGCAAGTTTAAGCTCTTAAGGAGTGGAGACGCAGGGAAACCGAATCGTGTTAATAGCGCGTATTTAGTAAATAACGTTAGACCCGAAACCGAGTGAGCTAACCATGGGCAGGGTGAAGTTTCGAGAAATCGAAATGGAGGCCCGAACCCGTTTATTCCGCAAAATATTGGGATGACCTGTGGTTAGTGGTGAAATGCTTATCGAACTCGGAGATAGCTGGCTCTCCCCGAAATATATTTAGGTATAGCCGTTGGTAATAAAACTGAGTGGGGGTAGAGATACTGAAAGGGACTAGGGTCGAAAGACTACGAATCCCTACCAAACTCCGAATACCACATCAGTGTTCCCAGCGAGTCAGTCCCCGGGAGCAAGTTCCGGGGTCAAAAGGGTAACAACCCAGATCGTCAATTAAGGTCCCAAATTCTAACTAAGTGGGAAAGGAAGTGTTATTCCTTAGACAACTAGGAGGTTGGCTTAGAAGCAGCCATCCTTTAAAGAGTGCGTAATAGCTCACTATTCGACATAGGAGTAGCGCGCCGAAGATTTAACGGGGCTCAAGTTAGAAACCGAAATTACGAATTTTAGAGATCTTCGGATCTCGAAAGATGGTAGGGGAGCGTTCCAGTCACCTGTGAAGGTGTGTCGTGAGGCATGCTGGAGGAGCTGGAAGTGAGAATGCAGGCATAAGTAGCATAAGTCAGGTGAGAATCCTGACCGCCGAATGCCCAAGGGTTCCTACGCCATGGTGATCAGCGTAGGGTTAGTCGATCCTAAGGTACACCTTGAATTTTCAAGGGTAACCGATGGACAAACGGTTAATATTCCGTTACTTTAATTGTGTTGTGATGGGGTGACGCAGTCTGATAAGTTGAGCGTTCGCATGGTTGAACGTCTAAGCAGCAAGCCTGAGAGCATTGGGAAATCCGTGCTCTTGTATAACGCAAGCTGTGGGCGCCGGCTTCGGCCTAAGTCAACCGCGTTAGGCTGCCTGGAAAAGCCTCTAAACTTACACACAATTAAATTCGTACCGCAAACCGACTCTGGTGGGCGGGTAGAGTATACTAAGGCGATCGAGAGAACTGAGCTTAAGGAATTCGGCAAAATAACTCCGTAACTTCGGGAGAAGGAGTCCCTACGAAAGTAGGGCGCAGAGAATCGGCCAGAACGACTGTTTAACAAAAACACAGCACTCTGCTTAACCCGCAAGGGGATGTATAGGGTGTGACACTTGCCCGGTGCCAGTAGGTCAAATTTGGAGGTCAATCCTTCGGGAGGCAGCTTCTGAGCTAAGCCCTGGTAAACGGCAGCAGTAACTATAACTGTTCTAAGGTAGCGAAATTCCTAGCCACTTAATTAGTGGCCCGCATGAAAAGTGTAACGATTTTGGTACTGTCTTAAGCTTAGACTCGGCGAAATTGAATTATCTGTGAAGATGCAGATTATCCGCTGTGGGACGAAAAGACCCCGTGGAGCTTTACTGTAGGTTGATGCTGATTAGCATTTTTAGATGTTCAGTGTAGGAGGGAGACTTCGGTCGCCAATGAGACACCTCCCTTCTAAGAATGTGAGTCTAACCCCTTAAAATGAGGGGGACAACGTCTGCCGGGCAGTTTGACTGGGGCGGTCTCCTGCAAAAAAGTAACGCAGGAGTACAAAGGTTCACTTGTTCCGGATGGAAATCGGAATGTAAGCGCAAGGGTATATGTGAGCTTAACTGCGAGAAGTACAATTCGAGCAGATGCGAAAGCAGGTCCTAGTGATCCTCAGGTTGAATATGGGTTCGCCTGAGCTTAACGGATAAAAGTTACCCCGGGGATAACAGAGTAATGGCTCCCAATAGTCCGTATTGCCGGAGCCGTTTGCTACCTCGATGTCGGCTTGTCTCATCCTGGTGCTGAAGCAGGTGCCAAGGGTATGGCTGTTCGCCATTTAAAGAGGCGCACTAGCTGGGTTCAGAACGTCGTAAGACAGTTCGGTCTTTATCTACAGTGGACGTGAATAGTTGAGGGACTTCGATCTTAGTACGAGAGGACCAGATTGAATAAACCTCTGGTGTACCAGTTGTTTTACCAAAAGCAGCGCTGGGTAGCTACGTTTATTACAAATAAGTGCTGAAAGCATATAAGCACGAAGTTGTACCCAAGATTAACTATTAGCTCGAAAGAGCGCTCAAGACACGCAAGTGACTTGAGATATCCTCCTAGGAGACGACTAGGTTGATAGGCGGCAGGTGTAAGTGCAGTAATGTATTCAGCCGAGCCGTACTAATGGATTTATCTTTTTTATGCAGCGAATTCTTAATGAATTGTTTTAGTTTTGATTTGTGTAGTAGTATTATAAGAGCTTGCTCGCCACTTTGTGGCTGTGCTTCCTCTTATAAATCCGCTGCGCGGTTTTATTCGGTTTTTAGGGAGCTGATTTCTGGAAGGCATTGTGCTGGTGATTTTGGCGGTGTGGAACAACCTCTTCCCATCCCGAACAGAGAAGTTAAACGCACCTGCGGCGAAAATAGTGTTTGGAGTATTCCTTTCGCGAAAATAGCGCATCGCCAGCATAATGCTTTGCAGATCCTTTCTTCCTTTATAACCAAACTTATGAAAAAAGATCTCTTAGAATTAATGAAAAAACACTCAAAGGAAGTAAAAACTTTCGAACAGGGTGAAGTTGTAGAAGGAACAATTGTAGGCGTAGATAAAAAATATATTTTGCTTGATATAGGAGCAAAACAAGAGGGTCTTTTATTTAAAGATGAAATTAAAAACATCCCTGATTTTAAAATCGAAATGGGTAAAACAATTACCGCTTTGGTTTTATATCCTGAAGATGTAAAGGGAAATCTTGTTTTATCTCTTAAAAAAGCTAAATCTCAACACAGTTGGGATTCTTTACAAGAAGCTTATAATAATTCCGAGCTTATTAATGCTACTGTTATAGATTATTTAAAAGGTGGATTATTTGTTGATGTATTAGGTCAAAAAGGATTCATTCCAATTAGCCATTTAAACAGACATCATTTTGAACAATTTAATAACGCAATGATGCAAGGTGGCGAATCTGATGCTGCTCAAACTTTGGGTGGATTAAAAGGAACTGAGCTTCAAGTAAAAATCATTGAAATCGATGCTATCAAAAATAGATTAGTCATGTCTGAAAAAGAAGCTATGCCTGATAACGAATTAGTTCAAAAAGACAAGAGATTAGGAGAAATCCAAAAAGGTGATGTTATAAAAGGAAAAGTAACAATTATCCTTCCTTATGGAGTATTGGTAGATTTAAATGGAGTTGATGGTTTGATTCATATATCAGAAATAGCATGGGAAAAAGTAGAATCTGCTAAGGATTATTTCCAAGCAGGTGAAGAAGTTGAAGTAAAAGTTATAGGTAAAGATGGCGATAAAATTGCATTATCTGTAAAAGAACTAAAAGACAATCCTTGGAATACTGTAGAAGAGAAATATCCTTTGGGTACAAAGATTAAGTCAAAGGTAACTAAAGTTGTACCTTTTGGTGCATTCATTGAATTAGAAAAAGGTTTAGATGGTTTGATTCATGTTTCAGAAATGGTTAAACCTTTAAATGTAGGTGATGAGGTTGAAGCTGTGGTTGTAAACGTAGATTCAAAAGATAGAAAACTTGCTTTAAGCGTAAGAAAAATTGAAGACACCAAAATTTACAGATAAGAGCTTGCTCTCCCAATTAGAATTGGGCTGCGCTTCCTCTTATAATTATGAATTATAAATACACACAAATGAACTCTTCTGAAGTTTTTGACAGATTAAGTACAAGAAGTCTTAATCTGTTCAAAAATATAAATCCAGATTTCGAAAGCATAAAAGAACTTTCTTTAGGTAAGATACTTAGCGGTATAATTTCAATTGAACCCAAGCTCGAAGATATTTCAAAAAATTTAGGATACACTGTTAAGTCAAGGCAAAAAGTAAATTTGGGAGATTGGCTTATAACTGCTTATTATGAAGCTAATTTGCTTAATGCAGAAAAAGTTGATGTTCATCATTTATTTTTCGCTTTGCTTTTAAAACTAGATCCAGAGAAATATTTCATTGCTAAGAAAAAATATTTAGCTATATACGAATCTCAATTAGATAAAGGAATGGCTTCATATATTGAGGATTTAAATAAAACAGCAAAAACTATAAAGAGACCGTTTATAGGAAAAGAAAAAGAGCTTACTAAACTAATTGTTAGTTTATGTTCAGATAAAGAAACTCCAATTTTGATATTAGGAGATTCAGGTGTAGGAAAAACAACCTTAATGCTTGAACTTGCCCGTAGAATAGAGGAAATGAAAGTTCCACTAGATCTAATTGGTACTAAAATTCTTCGTATTAAATTTCCTGCATTATTAAGCGTTATTCCTGTTGAAGCAGGTACTTTTCCAGGTGACTATATTTCAAGACTCCTCATTAATATTGTGGAAAAAGAGAAGCAAGCTAGAAATGTCATACTTTTTATTGATGATTTAAGAATTGGTGTTAATTTCTTTTTAGGTAATCCTGAGAAAAACAAGAATATCTCTATCGTTGCTGCGGCTCAGAACGATATGAGTGAGAAGTTTTGGGAATCATCTTTTTCTAAGCTATGGAATATTGTTCCAATGGAGGATTTCTCAAACTCAGAATTAAGACAAATCCTAAAAGAGGAAGCTAAAAGCATCGAAAATATTCACGGCGTAACATTTACAGATAAAGCATTCGAAAAAATAATCAGACTATATAGAAGCGGTATTATAGAGGAATCATTCCCAGGGTATGGAGTTAAGCTTTTGAATTCCTTGGTAATGTATAAAATACACATGTCTTCAAATTACGATATGATCGCTGATTTGATAAATAATTTCGATAATATATCAGGTGAAGATGTTTTAAAAAGCAAAATCAAAGAAGCGATTCCAATGTCTTTAACCATACAAGAAGAAGATGTGCTGGCGTATTTAGGTTCTGACGAAATGGTTTTTAATGATAATAATGATGTTTTTGATAATAATATTACTAAAGAAAAGATTGAGAGACTTGAAGATAGTTTAAAAGAGAAAATAATTGGGCAAGATGATGCTATTAGCGTTCTTTCTAAATCATTAAGAGTATCATCTTTGAAACTTCATTTCACTACACGCCCTATGGGAGTATTCCTTTTGCTTGGTCCAACAGGTGTAGGTAAAACAGAAACCGCAAAAGCTTTGGCTAAATATTTATATGGTGCAAGAGATCGTAATCAGCAATATCCAAAATCATTCTTGAGAATTGATATGACTGAGTATTCTGAAAAGCATGCAGTTGCCAAATTATTTGGACCTCCTCCAGGATATGTAGGTTATGATGATGCTTCATCGTTAGCTGATTTTGTACGTGAGAATCCATATTCAGTTGTTTTATTTGATGAGATAGATAAAGCGCATCCTGATATCTTAAATTCTTTACTTCATATAATGGATGAATCAGAAATTCGTACTAACACAGGCGAATTTGTGTCTTTTGAAAATGTAATCATTATAATGACAAGTAATCATGGGTTAGAACTTTTAAAGAAATTTAATATTGGATTTGAAAACACTGGTAAATTTGAAAATAAAGAAATAGAGGAAATTTTGACTTCAAATCTAAAAAAGACTTTAAAAGCTGAATTTTTAAACAGATTTGATGAGATTATAATTTTTAAATCATTAAATGAAGAATCTATCATTAGAATTTGTGCTAAGATATTTGAGCCGATCAAAGCTAATCTTGAAAAATCAGGTATTGAACTTTTAATAAGAAAGACAGCTATTAAAACATTGTCACAAATGGCAAATGTAGAAGAATATGGTGCAAGAGATATTCAGCGTACAATAAAAAGAGAGGTGCTAGATAAAATTGCCAAACGTCTTTTAACAAAAGATTTAGATATATCTAAGATTATTGTTTCCTCGCAGGCAAAAAAACTTAATATAGATTTCAAGTAAATCTAAGTTATCTAATGTAAAATTCAAATATGCCAAAATCAAAAAAGACTACTATATTTGTGTGCGAAGAATGCGGAAATGAATCCCAAACATGGCAAGGTCAGTGTAGAGCATGTGGAGCTTGGAATAGCTATAAAGAATTTAAGGCTGAAAATATTTCAGAGGAGATTTCCTCTCAAGGGCTTTTTGAATCTAAACCCAAACTTTTGAAAGATATTAACTTATCTGCACAAAATCGTGTTCTTACTGGAATAAATGAATTTGATTCTACGTTAGGAGGAGGTTTTGTTTCAGGACAAGTTATTTTATTGGGAGGAAATCCTGGAATAGGTAAATCCACTTTAATAATGCAAATTGCAGATAAGTATAAAGGATCTGTTTTGTATGCTTCAGGAGAAGAGTCAGAATCACAGGTTGGTTTAAGAGCTGGCAGGCTAGGAGTTTCTAATAAAGAATTAGAAATAATTTCCACAAACAATGTTGAATCAGTTTTGAATATTCTAAATCATGGTCTGTTAATAATTGATTCTATACAAACCATGGTTGTACCATCTATTTCTTCATCCGCTGGATCTTTGAACCAAATAAGGGAATGTACTTTTAGACTTATTACTGCCGCAAAAACAAGAAACATCCCTGTCATAATAATAGGCCATATAACAAAAGAAGGCATGATTGCAGGACCTAAACTTCTTGAACACATGGTTGATACAGTTTTGTATTTAGAAGGCGAAAAGACAAGCATGTTTAGAATGTTACGCGTACATAAAAATCGTTTTGGTGATGACAGTGATGTGGGATTATTTGAAATGAAATCTTCAGGTATGGAAGGTGTTAAAGACCCTTATATTTTTATGGCAAAAGATCCTCAAAACATTACTTCAGGAAATGCGGTATGCATAATAATAGAAGGAAAAAGACCATTAGCAATTGAAGTTCAAGCTCTTGTAACAAAAAGTAGTTTCGGTTATCCAAAGCGTACTGCTAATGGATTTAGTATAAATAGACTTCAATTGTTATGTGCAGTTTTAGAAAAAAAAGCAGGAGTTAATCTATCAGATCAAGACGTATATTTGAATATTGCTTCAGGACTTCATGTAAAAGAACCTGGTGTTGATTTAGCCGTATGTGCAGCTATTATTTCAAGCTTTAGAGATAAGCCTTTAAAGAATAAAACTGTATTCTTTGGAGAAGTTGGATTATCGGGTGAGGTTCGTCCAGTTATTGCTGAAGATAGAAGGTTAAAGGAATGTAGCAATTTAGGTTTTGAAAATAGTGTTTATAGTAAAAATGCTCGAAATATTAATATATTACAGTCATTTTTGATGTTATAATTCATATATGAAGGACAGGCTTCAGTCATTACTTAAAAAATTCGAACATCTTATCCATAATAATCCAAAATTTGCGTGGGCTTTTTCTCTTTCTTTGATTGTAACCTTAATTTCGCATTTCCTTTTTTATGATCATTATTATTTTGTATATAAATGGCTAGGTGAAGCTTTGATTGCTAGCGTAGTTTTCTTATTCATTTATTTTTTAGGCAAACCAATTATTTTCTATATTGGTGGATGGATGGAGAGATTGATCAAAAATACTTTGACTAATATTTTATACGACTTTTGGATTAATCAATCTGCTAAGTTATCGGATTCATTTAGAAGATCTCCGCAATCTATATCGATTGACGATGAAGCATCGTTTATTGGAGATAGTTATAAATCTTTGGTTTCGCCAATTGTTTTAGATACTTCAGCGATTATTGATGGAAGAATTTATGGCGTTATGAAAGCTGGATTTTTGGATGGGAAAATTTTAGTAACTCAATCAGCTGTAGATGAATTAAAGAATATGGCAGATAAAAAAAATGATCCTTTAAAAAGAGATAAAGGTCGAAGAGGTTTAGATATTTTGAATTCAATCAAAAAACAAGTAGGAAAAAACAATTTTGAAGTTGTGAATATTAAAGCGTCAAAGAAGATTAATGGTGCGGTTGATAAATCAATTCTAGATTTTTGTCTTAAAATTAATGCAAAAATTGCAACCTTAGATTTTAATCTAAATAAAGAAAGCCAAGTTTACGGAATAAAGGTTTTAAACGTAAATAAACTCGCGAATGAAATAAAAATGAACTTAGCTCCAGGTGATTTAGTAGTATTAAAACTACTTCAAGAAGGGAAAGAACCTGGTCAATGTGTAGGCTATTTGGAAGATGGAACAATGATTGTTGTTCGTGATTCTATTGTGCATTTAGGTGGCCATCGTGAAGTTATTATTGAAAAGGTAATACAAACAGACGCTGGAAGAATGGTTTTTGCACATTTATCGTTTTCGGAAGTGGATAAAATAAAAGAGAAAGCTGAGCCTTCTCTTACTTAACTCGTAAACGAACGCTCAGCTGTGATAAGTTCTACTTCTCGGACAGGTGTGAGAAGCAGTATCTTAATACATAAAATCTAACATAGGTGCGCAGGGTGTCAATACGATTTTTTTATTTATTATTCAATCTTTTTCATTTTACCTCTGAACTTTACAGATTTTAAGCTGGATGCTACTATATGGGCATAAAGCAATTCGCTTTATCTAGTATCCTTTTTTCAGGTTCATGCAAATATTTAGTTTTATATCCTATGGCAAAAGAAAATAACATTGGTGATGTTGTTGACTATCAAGACATCATATCCTCTAAATCATCCTTAAAAAATGATGATAAATCACATTCTGCTCCAAAAAACGGATCAGGTGATGGTGTAGATTCGAGTGAAAAGACTTATCCTATAAAGGGAGTCCTTGAAGTTAAACAAGATTACGGTGTAGTGAGACAAGAGCAGGAATACGATGCTCAAATCCCTAAAGATGTTTATATCGCTCAAACTCAAATCAATAAATTTGGTTTAAGAAAAGGCGATTGGGTTGAAGGTATTGCACGTGCTCCTAAGCCAGGAGAGAGATATCTTTCACTGCTTAAGGTTGAAAAAGTAGAAGGATTAGATCCTTTAGTTGCTAAACAAAGACCTAGGTTTGAGACTTTGACTCCTATTTTCCCAAACCAAAGACTTAAGCTTGAAACTAAACAAGATATTCTTTCAACAAGATTGATAGATTTATTATCTCCAATTGGAAAAGGACAAAGAGGTATGCTTGTTGCGCCTCCAAAAGCCGGTAAAACTTGGATGTTAACTGATATTGCTACTGGTATTGCTGAAAATCATCCAGAAATTCAAATTATGGTTGTTCTTATTGGTGAAAGACCAGAAGAAGTAACACATATAAAAAGAGTAGTAAAAGGAGAAGTATGGGCAAGTAACTTTGATGAATCTCCTTCTGAGCAAGTTTCTATAGCTGAAAACGCTTTAGAACGTGCAAAAAGAATCACAGAAAAAGGTGGAGATGTTGTAATTTTGATGGACTCTATTACAAGATTAGCTAGAGCTTACAACATGGTTGAACCTCCTAGTGGTAGAACTTTAACTGGAGGTTTTGATCCAGCAGCTTTGTATCCTCCAAAGAGATTTTTTGGTGCTGCGAGAAACTTTGAAGAAGGTGGATCATTAACAATAATCGCTACTGCATTAGTTGATACAGGTAGTAGAATGGATGATGTTATATTTGAAGAGTTCAAGGGTACTGGAAATATGGAATTGTTCCTAGATAGAACATTGGCTGAGAGAAGAGTTTATCCTTCAGTTGATATTAGAAGATCAATGACAAGACATGATGAACTTTTGTACACTAAGAAGGAAGCTGAGAAGGTTATTACTTTAAGAAGAATGATCGACTTATTGGATAACAATGAAGCTACTCCTGTTGTTGTCGAGAAGATGAAGAAGACGAAGAATAACGAAGAGTTTTTGGATACTTTATCTGGAAAATAAGCTGCCAGTTATGCGCGCGCTTTAGCGCGCGCATAACTAAACCATATGATGAATTACAAAATAAAAAATTTCTTTAACAATTGGAAATCCTTTATTATTAACCACACATTCAAACTCGGCGAGTTTATAGTGTTCTTATTCTCATATATTTTACATAAATTTGATTGGCTAAATTTAGAAATTTGGAAATCCTTATCAAATACAATAAATTTAATATCAAATATAAGGTTTAAAGCTGTTGCCTCACTTGTTAGGTCAAGAGGTCGATTGGCTCGCCGTTATCGTTATTTATTCATAATATCTTTGTCCATTATGCTTTTCTTCTTGGGAGGAATTTTTCAAAGCAGATTGGTTGATCAAGATGTTATCGAGAAAAAATCCTTTTTATCTTCTAACTATGTTTTCTATGAAAAAGCATCTGCTTCAACTTTATCTGCAGAAAAAATATTATTAGATCAACCTGTTGAGCATGAAGTAAAAGAAGGTGAAAGTTTGCAGGATATATCAAAGAAATATAATATTTCTCTTGAATCCGTTAAGTTTGCTAATAATTTAACAGCAAACACTGTGACAGCTGGTCAAATATTGAAAATTCCTCCGGTTGAAGGAACTTTACATACGGTAGGCTCAGGCGATACGCTTGAAAAATTATCAAAGAGATACAATGTTCCTGTTCAAACTATTGTTGATTTTAATTATATTGATAGCCCATACGTACTTTCAGAAGGACAAGTTTTAACTATTCCAGATGCTCAAAGACCTGAAACAAAAAAATACTATGCAGGAAGTACTGTTTATGATTTATCTTCATATGGAGTTATTCCGTATGCTGGAGATGTAGCTCAAGCGGGTGAGGGTAAATTTATTTGGCCTTTAAGTGGAGTTCTAACTCAGTTTTTTGGTAGATATCATCCGGGTCTTGATATCGCAAATCGAACTGGAGATATTATCGCTACTGATAAGGGAATCGTAATTAGATCTGGTTGGTGGGAAGGTGGATATGGAAATGCGGTTCAGGTTGATCATGGTAATGGATATGTAACAACATATGCACACATGAGTTCGATAGCTGTATCCGTTGGTGACGAGGTTGATAGAGGTCAAAAATTAGGTGTTGTAGGCTCGACTGGAAGATCAACTGGTCCTCATTTACACTTTACTATTCAGCTTGAAGGAAAATATTTGGATCCATTAAGCGTCTTGCCTTAAATTCCTAATCTTCATATACTTGATATTATGAGTTTATGGAATCCATCCCACCCCTTTGGTTCAAACGCCAAAGAAAAAGCCAGTGCTATTGAAATTGTGTTAGGAATAACTTTATTCTTACTCCCATTTTTCTTTTTACCATTTACTTACGATTTAATAGAAATTAATAAAACTTATCTATTTATATTCTCTTCAGTAATTATATTTCTTATTTTTGCTTTCCAAGGATTCCAAAAGGGAAGTTTGTATATAAAAAGTTTGAATTATTACATTCCTTTTGGTTTGTTGCTTTTAGCATCTGCTATTTCTGTCTTTTTCTCTCCTAATACAAGACATTCTTTATTCGGTAATTATGGATCATATCTAAATTCCTATATGGTGATCGTTGCTTTATGTTTGCTTTCTTTTGTGGTTATTAATATCAAGCTTAATTTAAAAGTTATTATTAATTATTTGATTTTTGGAGTAACACTAGCATTAATTTTAGCTTTTGCTGGATCTTATAGTGGGGTAGTCCCAATTCTTAGCAAGATTTTCCCATCTAATATATTAGCTGAATCATATGGAGCTTTTCTTGGTATGACAATTTTTTCCGTTTGCTCTGGCATTTACTTTTTATATTTAGATAAGAAAAAAGATAAATCTGTCTTGGGATTTTATCCTGTGATTGTTTTGGGCTTAATATATTTATTTGTAAATCCAAATTTATATGCATTGATAGCTTTGTTTGCAATCATTGGATATTTTGTATTAACTGAAAAGGATTTTCGATTTAGTGATAATTCATTATCTATTACCATAATTGGGGTACTTGTTGCTGTTATAACTATTTTGCATTACATTCCACCAGTAAAATCCGCGTTAGGATTTACGGCTGTTACTATATATCCTCGTGTAGATATTGTTACTTCTTGGTATGTTGCAGCAGCAGCTATAACAAGCAAGCCATTTTGGGGCGTTGGTTTAAACCACTATCTTCCAGTTTTTTCTGAATTTAGACCAGCTTATCTAAACACCGGTGAATTTTGGAACTTAAGATACACTTTTGCTTTCAATGATGTCTTTGGATGGTTAACAACTGCTGGTGTTTTAGGTGTTAGCGCTTATTTGTGGTTTTTATATTTTATTGTTAAAAAGAGTTTTAATAGAAGAGAAAGCGATGTTAGAGATCCAATTCTACCTTTAGTTATAGTAATGTCAGTAATTTTGCTTTTAACTTTAGGTTATTCTTTAGTCTTATATATTATTCTTTTTGCTTCTGCCGCTATATTACTTCAAAACGACAGGGGATCGGTTTTTGCCTTAAAAACTAAATCTTCTATTTTGTTTGTATTATCTTTAGCATTAATAATTTTGGGAGGATTAATTTACCAATCATATTGGGTTTATACGGCGCAAATTTACCTAAATAGTTCATTAAAAAGTGATAACTTATTAAATAGATATGAGTTTCAGCGTTTAGCTTTAAGACATAATCCTTATGATCCTGTCTTATATAGAAATGCTATGAATACGAATTTGGCAATTGCATTGGTTATGTCAAAGCAGAAGGATTTATCTTCAGAACAAAAAGCAAGCTTAGAGAATGTTTTGAAACAAGCTATTAATGATTCTGTATATTTAACTGAAGCATTGGATCCTTTAACTTCGTCTAACTGGGAAATCAGAGGCTTTTTAAATAAATCATTAATTCCTTTAGATAAAGAAGATAAGAAATTCTCAACAGTAGCAGCTCAATCATATATGGCTGCAATTACAAAAGATCCTTCCAATCCATTGTTAAGAATAAATCTTGGTAATATTTTTTATCAAAATAAAGATTATGCAAAAGCGGCAAACTATTTTGTACAAGCTATACAATTAAAGCCTGATTATGCAAACTCTTATTATAATTTGGCTTATGTATTAAAGGACGCAGGCGATTATCAAAACGCTTTAACTCAAATGCAAGTTGTACAGAGATTGATTTCTACTGAAGGTGAAGAAGCTGAGAATGTTAAAAAAGAAATAGAAGCTTTAACAAAATTGGTTGAAGAAAACAAAAATAAAACTAATACATCAGCTGCAGTTGATCTACCGGATAGTGTGAAAAGTCCTAAAATTGATGATACTGATGGTATAACTCAGCAAATAGCAGGTCCTGAAGAGGATGCAGGTTATCAACTTAAATCATCAGAAAATCTAGATGTTCAACCAGCTGAAGTAAAAAAGGAAGAAGACGTTAATCTGAAAAATTCTGATCTAAATTAGGATCTGATTTAAAAATTATTCTTCTGTTTGGTAGATTATCAATATTAAAGAGTGTTTTTTCTGGTATAAGTTTTTCCTTTTCAGCTTTCTTTTGAGCTTTTATATCAAATTCATTCTTTAGTTTTACCAATTCTTTTACTAATTCCTCTAAATTAATATTTGCAGCTGCAGAAATAAAAATAGGGGTAAGCTTTTGTTTTTTGAAAGCTTTAGTTATTTCAGCTTCATTTTCTTTTACTTCTGTTAAATCTGTTTTATTTACAGCTAAAATTTCAGGCTTTAGAAGAATATCTTTATTCCATTCACATAATTCATTTCTTATTTTTTCATAATTAGAAATTATATTTTCAACGGTATCGTATCCATCAATCACATGAATTAAAACCGAGGTTCTTTCAATATGCTTCAAGAAATCGAATCCAAGTCCTTTTCCTTGAGATGCTCCTTCGATCAATCCTGGAATATCCGCTAATATTAAATCATCTGCATTTTTTAGATATTTGGATGTATTTAAAATACCTAAGTTAGGTTCTAGGGTAGTGAAGTGGTATTCAGCAGTTTTTGCGTTTGCATTTGTTAACGCATTCAAAAGAGTTGATTTACCTGCACTTGGAAATCCAATGATTCCTATATCAGCTAAAATCTTAAGCTCAAGTCTTAGTTCAAGTGTCTCAGTTTTTATGCCTGAAGTTGCTTTTAGGGGAGTTCTGTTTATTGAAGATTTGAAATGCCAGTTTCCTAAACCTCCACGTCCACCTTCGGCAAGCTTGAATCTTTGCCTATTTTCGCTTAAATCAACTACTAAATTATTGTTTTGATCAAATACCATCGTGCCTTTAGGTACGCTTACAGTTAAATCAGTACCGTTAATTCCAGCCATCAATTTTTTCATCCCTGGCTGTCCATTTTCAGCTTTAAATTCTTTTTTATATTTTAAACGAGAAAGTGTATTAACATGAGGATCAGCTTCTATATAGACATCTCCACCTTTACCACCGTCACCGCCCCAAGGACCGCCTCGTGGTATATATTTTTCTCTTCTAAAGGAAACCAAGCCGTCTCCGCCGTTTCCTGCTTTAACTGTAATTATAGCGTTATCAATCATTGTGTATTTATTATACCATTGTTAAAGTGTCGAGCCTATAGTATAATACACCCGCACATTAAAATAGTATTAATAATTGCTTAAAAACGCCAAAATGCTGGCTAAATAAGGCAGTTTGTTAATATTCCCGCACTAAGAAGATCTAACCGACCACTCGCTAAAAACCAATTTTTGGAAGGTGATTGGTTAGATTTTCGTTAACCAAAATACATACACAATTCAGGAGGCTAATTATGGTTGGCTTGGCAAAATTTTGGCGAAATGTTTGTGTTGCAACAATTCTATATGTTGCGTTTGGATTATACTACGGTGGTGGCGTCCAATTTATGTTTCAGGCGATCGGATGGAACAATCTTTTAGGGAGTGTGTTTTTCCCCTTTTTGTTTGTTCCAATTGGAATGAAAATGCTCGCTTGGATCTGGAGCATTCTTAGATTCCGACCTTGGAACCCGCTAGCCCAGCACACAGGCGTTTTCGTTTCTATACCTGTTCTTCCTTATTTTTGGGGCGTTGTCTTTGGTCTAGCGGCTAGCATCGCTCAGCGATTTTAGCTAACTAACAGCCCAAGGTGCGGGAACCCGTGAAAGAATCTATTAGATTGTTTGAAGCTTCGGCTTTGAATTTGACCTTTTTGGTCTTAAAATCTTTTATTTTCTTTTACGGGTTGTGCGCACTTAATATCTCATAGTATAATAATCCCTGATAAATTTATTTCCCTGCAATATATAAAAATGATTAATGACGATGCAAGAGTACTTGTTTCTAATGAGTTTTCTTTATCTCACGAGAAATTGGCGCCTTTTTATAGTGTTTATATCCAAAATACTTATTTAGAAACAGAGGATATTTTAATGAGAAGAAATATACTGCTTAAATCTATTTATGAACTGTTTGAATCTAAAACTGATAATTTATTTCCTTCCACATATGTTTGTAATTCAAATGATGAATTTCAATTTATATCGGAAACTTTGCTTTCGGATTTCTTAATATTGAAAGGTTATCCTAAGTTGGTGTTTATGGAATTAGGTCAAAACCCTAATTCGCTTGATTTCGTATTAAGATTGAGAGAGAACATTGAAGATCCTATGGTGTCTTTTGTTATTTGGGATAAGATGAATCTTCTTTTTAAGAATCCTAAATATTTAGAAGCTTTAGCAAATGTAGGTCTTGCGCACCATGTTATTTCATCATATCAAATAGATCCAAATAATAATGAATTGATTGCAAGGATTTACTCTATGCTTATTGAGGTATCTAGATTCGCTAGTATTTCAGAATCTGATATTGAGGAGTCTGTAACTAGATATATTTTAAAATCGACTGATGGATTAGTTATTAACATTAATACCTTAGGGATAAAAAGAGGTGAGAAGGATATATATTTAACACCTGACCAAAGAAAAATATTCTTATATATGTGTGCAAATAATGGTCAGGTAATTGATTATGAAACTTTATTCAAAAATTGTGGCGTATGGGGGCATGATACTTATGATTATTTGAGAGATAAAGCTTTATTGAATACTACTATATGTAGAATGAGAGAAGTGATAGAGATTGATTCTCATAACCCTAAAATTATTTTAACTGAAAGAGGAAAGGGTTATAAAGTATGTCTTCGATAGAATCTTTAGACAACGAAAAACTACTTCTTCTTAGAATTGTGCTAAAATTTCCACATGTATAATCATAAGCAAATAGAACCCAAATGGAGAGATTCCTGGGAAAAACAGGGTCTATTCCAAAAAACCTATATAGATAGAGATTCAAAGAAAAAGAAGAATTATCTCCTGTTTGCTTTTGCTTATCCATCAGGTGAAGGTTTACATGTTGGTCATGTTGAATCTAAAACAGCTTTAGATATCTTGGCTCGTTATAAGAGAATGAAAGGTGAGGATGTGTTTTTTCCTGTTGGCTGGGATGCTTTTGGATTACCAGCTGAAAATTATGCAATAAAGACAGGTGTTCCTCCAGTTGAAACTACAAAAAAAGCTATTAATACCTTTAAAAGACAAATCAAAGATTTAGGTATCTCATATGACTGGCAAACAGAAATAGCTACATGTCATCCTGAATATTACAAATGGACTCAATGGATTTTTATTCAAATGTACAATAAAGGATTGGCTTACAGAAGAATGGCGCCAGTTAATTGGTGTCCTTCTTGTCAAACTGTTTTAGCAAATGAACAAGTTGTAGATGGAGGTTGTGAACGCTGCGGAACCCAAGTTTTTCAAAAAGATTTAGAGCAGTGGTTTTGTAAGATTACGCAATATAGAGATGAACTTATTTCAGGGTTGAATCAAGTTGATTGGCCTGAATACACAAAGCAGAAGCAATTAAATTGGATAGGTAGATCAGAAGGTGCTCAAATTACCTTTGAAATTGATGGTTTAAATGATTCTTTTAAAGTATTTACTACAGCTCACGATACAATTTATGGCGCAACATTCATGGTTTTAGCTCCTGAGCATACTTTAATAACCAAATATTTAGAAGAAAAACCAGCTGGATTTAACGCTTCTGAAGTAGATGCTTATGTTCAAAAGACTAAGACGAAATTAGAAGAAGAAAGAATCATAAATAAAGAGAAATCTGGTGTATTTACTGGTTTATATGCAATTAACCCTGTAAATGGTAAAAAGATACCAATTTGGATTGCCGATTATGTATTAAGTGGATATGGAACAGGTGCTATTATGGCTGTTCCTGGGCATGATGATAGAGATTTAGATTTCGCCCAAAAGCATGGAATAGACGTTATATATCTAGTAGAAGGAAAAGAGTTCGTAGGTTATACAGGCGAAATAAAGAATAATAGAACTTCATTTATAATGAAAAATTCAGATGAGTTTAATGGTATGAATTATGAAGAGGGTAGAGCGGCTATTTTATCTAAATTGGAAAAAGCCAATAAAGGAGAAGCTAAAGTTGAATATAGATTGAGAGATTGGTTAATCGGAAGACAAAGATATTGGGGAGCTCCAATTCCAATGGTTTATGATCCTGAAGGTAATGTACATCCTGTAAAAGAAGAACATTTGCCTTGGATTTTACCTACTGATGTTGATTTTAAACCGACTGGTGAATCTCCTTTAGTAAATTCTAAAGAATTGAAAGAAAGAGTTGAAAGATTGTATGGAAAAGGCTGGACTCCAGAATATGATACTTTAGATACTTTTGTTGATTCGTCTTGGTACTTTTTAAGATTTCCTGACCCTAGAAATATAGATACTTTTGCGGCTAAAGAACAGATCGCGAAATGGCTTCCAGTTGATTTTTACATGATTGGAGCTGAACATACAGTGCTTCATTTACTTTATTCTCGATTCTTTACTAAATTTTTGAGAGATGAAGGATATTTTGCCTTCGATGAACCATTTATGAAGATGCGTCATCAAGGAATGATTTTAGGTCCTGATAATAAGAAAATGAGTAAGAGCAAGGGGAATGTAATTAACCCTGATTCTGTTATTGAAGCCCATGGTGCGGATGCTTTACGTGTTTATGAGATGTTTATGGGTCCAATTGATTCTGACAAGCCTTGGAGTGAATCAGGTGTAAGAGGTGTAAGAAAATTTTTAGATAGAATTTGGAATTTGGTTAATAATGAAAATGGTGAAGCTAAAGGCAAGTCCGTCAAATCGTCTGTTGAATTAGAGAAAGAATTGCATAAATTAATAAAGAAGGTAAGTAGTGATATCGAATCATTGAAGTACAATACTGCTATTTCTGCATTCATGGAATTTTTAAATAAATGGGAAAAGAATCCTGAAGGATTAGATATAGATGATTTATCTAAATTTATTAGATTATTAGCTCCATTTGCACCTTTTATTACTGAAGAAATGTGGAGTTTTATAGGCAATGTAGAAAGCGTCCATAAGCAGACTTGGCCGATGTTTGATGAAGAGCTTGCAAAAGATTCTCAGGTAAGCATTATGATACAAGTGAATGGTAAGCTAAGAGGTGAAGTTATGGTGGATGCTTCATCTATAAGCGAAGATTCTATACAGAAAGAGGCTTTAATAAAGATTGAGAGTTATTTGGTTGGAAAAGAAATCGCGAAGGTGATTTATGTCCCAGGAAAGATAATGAATTTCGTTGTTAGATAATAGTAGCTGAAAATTAAAGAATAGGTAATGTATGTGATGCGGGCTTTTCAAAATTTTGAAAAGCCCGCATTTTAATATATAGGGTATGCATTTATATCCTATCCAAAACTATATATTTTGGCTCTTATTAATAATTGTTTTGTGCGCTAGGTTTTCTACCTATAATTATAATTCTCAAATTTATTTTAATGGAAAGAACGCGTCTTTTAGATCCTATGTATTACGACATCCTTACGAGGAAGATGGTTTTCAAATAATAGAAGCGGGAAAATATAAATTTAAAACAGATTTAAAATTCAAATATTGTGCAGGGCAGTATTTAAATTTTAATTTTGATAAAAAATATTTAGAAAATAAAGTTATATACTCACCCAATATAGAGATTTCACAATCTATGACAATCAATGCCATCTGTTTATTTTCGTCTTTTAGAGACTATCTCATTCAGCGTGTTCTAGGAGGGCTTAAACAGCCCTATGCAGGGCTTTTGTTAGGGATATTAATTGGTTATCGTCAAAGCTTTCCTTCTAATTTTGAAAATGCTTTCAAGGCTACTGGAATTGTTCACATAGTTGTTTTTTCTGGCGCTAACGTGTCTTTCATCACTGACTTGGTATTACCCTTGGCTAAGAAATTTGGTTCAAGGTTATATTTTATATTTTCCTCGGCTATTTTTATAATGATTTTACTTCTAGTTGGTTTTGAAGTTCCTGTTATAAGAGCGTCGATTATGGGTTTTATAAAGAATTTTGCTTTGATTGTTGGGGTTGATCCAGATCCTTTTATTTTAATTTTTTATTCGGCATTTGTAATGTTATTTATTCATCCTCCTTTGATTCAGTCTGTTAGTTTTTATCTGTCTTTCGGAGCTGTTATCGCTATGGTAATCGCTGGAGATATTTCGTCTTTTGTTCAGGGCCCTTTTAAAGACATTGTTCTAAGTTTTTTAGTTTCAACTTTAATGTTTCCACTCTTAGGATTTTACTTTGGAAAGGTTTCGTTGATAGGTTTTTTTGTTAATTTTCTTATTAATTTTTCTATACCTTTTATTATGAAATTTGGGTTTTTATATTTAATTATTCCTAATTTGCTTCTCAAAATGATTGTTTCAATCTTTCTGGAATATATTTTTTCAGTAGCTCGCCTTTTTAGTCTATTTGATTTCGTGGATTACTCTGTCAATATCAGTGGTGATTTGCTTATTGCTTTTTATTTGCCCGTTGTTGCGGGTTATTTCTTTTGGAAGGTGTTCTTTGCAGGTGCTTTTATAAAATATGAGTAGTAATAAATGGGTTACAGCTCTGATATTTTTTCTTATATGTAGCGTTATTTTTGTGTACAAAGAATATTCAAAGTTTATAAATTTTACTGATGGATTGCTTCATGTGTATTTTCTTAATATTGGCCAAGGAGATGGTTTCCTTATTAAAACTCCTGATAAAAAATTGATATTAATTGATGGAGGACCGGATGACGCTGTTCTATTTAGACTTGGAGAGATTCTTCCGTTTTGGATTAATAAAATTAGTATTGTTTTAATTAGCCATTTTCATAAAGATCATTATGTTGGAGGTTACTATGCATACAAAGCTTTGGGAGGAGTTGTTTACCATGGGTCTGCTAATAATCCAGATAATTTGCAGGTTGATTTTCCATTTGGTGATAGTTCATTGATTGAAAAGGCCTCTATAGTATACGAAGAAGCCGATTTGTCTTTGATTGCATATCCCCCTTCGCGTAGGAATTTTTCTTCCAGTGAAAATGATGAAACTGTTTTGTATTATCTTGTTTATAAAGATTTTGATGTTTTATTTACAGGTGATGCAACAGTGCCGATTCAGAAGGAGATTGATATCGCTGATGTAGATATTTTGAAAGTGCCACATCAGGGTTCTAGGTATGATTTATTGCCTTCTTTTGTTGATCAGTTAAGTCCTTTGGATGCTGTTGTATCTGTTGGGCCAAATTCTTATGGGCATCCTCATAAAGAGGTCTTAGATTTTTACCGAAGTCGTAATATAAATTTACACAGAACTGATGAAAGTACAAATTTTATTCTGATTCGTTCAAATGGTTTTAGTTACAATTTTTCTTATCATTAATTCATTTGGTTGATATAATGATTGTATGCATATACAGGGTGATATAAAAAATCTTATTTTATCGGTTTTCCCTATTTTAGATGGTGAAAAAATAACAGTAAAACAAACAGAAGATTCCGCGCATGGTGATTTTTCTACGGCTATAGCACTTGAGTCCTTCAAGCTTATAAAAAAAGAAGGTAATCTGAATGAAATTTTTAGCCCATTAGCTTTTGCACAGCTTTTGGCTGGCAAAATAAATGATAATAAGCCTGAGTGGCTTGAAAAGGTAGAGGCCGCTGCTCCTGGATTTCTTAATTTTTATCTAAATAAAAGTAATTTTGCTTCATCTGTTTTAAATAAAGCTTTAAACAAAGACTTTGCAGCTTATTCTGATAATTTTAAGACAAAAATTATTGTTGAGCATACCTCAGTTAATCCGAATAAGGCAATGCATATTGGTCATATTAGGAACGCATTTATTGGGGATACCATAGTAAGAGTATTGAAAAAATTTAATTATAACGTGGAGGTTCATAATTATATTGATGATACAGGACTTCAGGTTGCTGACACTACTCTTGCGGTTATGTCTTTAAATAAAATTAAGCCTGAAAATCAAAGCTTCGCGGATTTTGCATGGGACATTTATTCAGAAATAAATAAACTTTATGAAACAGACAAATCATTTTTAGAGAAAAGAGAGCTTATATCTAAAGATATTGAACATGGAGAAGGTGAAATTTTTGAAAAATCGCAAGAGATAGTGGCTAAAATTTTAGAAGATCACTTAGACTTAATGTGTCAACTAGGGATAAGGTACGACTTGCTGGTTTATGAAAGTGATATTGTCAAAGGTGGTTTTTGGAAAACTGCTTTTGAAAAATTAAAGAGCTCGCCTAATTTTTACTTAGAGACAGAGGGTAAGCAAGCAGGGTGCTGGGTTTTGAAGTATAAAAGTGAGAAATTTGGGAATAAAGTTTTTGTAAGAGGCAATGGAACTGTAGTTTATACCGGGAAAGATTTAGCTTACCATATGTGGAAGTTTGGAGTCCTTGGCAAAGACTTCTCCTATTTGCCATCTCATTATTTAGGGTATGCATTAGCTAGAACGTCATGTAAAGACGTGACAAATAACGACGAAGGGTATGGCAAGGCTAATTCTATAATTACAGTTGTAGACGAAAGACAGGAATATCCGCAAGAGATGGTTAGGTATGGTTTAGAGGCGTTGGGTTATACAGATGAATATAATAACTATAAACATTTGTCATATGGGGTTGTTAACTTATCTGCAGCTACTGGAAGAGCCTTGGGTATTGATGTTTCCGGAGATTCATCTGTTGCTATGTCAGGTCGTAAAGGTGTTGGCGTTAAAGCTCGTGATTTAATAAAGCTTTTGGAGGTAAAAATAAGAGAAACTTCAGAATCAGACCAAGCTTTTAGTATAGCCATTGGGGCTATTAAACATTATATGCTTAAATATAATCCATCATCAGAGATTATTTTTGATTATGAAAGTGCTTTGAATCTTAAAGGAAATACAGGCCCTTATCTTCAGTATTCATACGCGAGGGCAAAAGGTATTATTAACAAGATTGAATCTGGCGGTTTAAACTATTCAAAAGATATAGCTGTTGATTCAGCAACCTATGAACTGATTAAGCTAATGGCAGAGTGGAGTGATATCTTAGAGAAGGTCTCTAAAGATTACGTATTGTCATACATATCGGACTACGCATTTCGTCTTTCGTCAGCTTTTCATAAATTTTATGAGTCAAATAATGTCATGAAGTCAGAAGGAAATATTAGAGCTTTCAGAATATCTGTCGTTAAAGCATATTTGAATACAATTGAAGATGTTTTGAGTGTAATGGGTATAGAAGCTGTTGATAAAATGTAATTTCGTTTTGCGCTATACTAAGTTATATGCGATCAATTAATCTCCTAAAATCTTGCTGTACACTCGGATGCTTGATTCTTATTTTAATACCTATTTGTGTGTATTACTTGTATAACAAACCTAGTCATGGTGATCAGGGTGGTGCCCAGAGTGATTTATCAATCGCAGATCCGAAGGGGCAGCCTTTATTTACCGCTTTGTTGGTTTCTGATATGGAGAGTGATTATGAAACTTTAAGATTATTTGTTAAAGAGGCTAATAACATTAAGCCTGATGCAATTTTTGTGTTGGGAGATATAACCAGCTTGGGGGTTAAAAGTGACATGCTAGAAGTAAAAAAGATAATGGATGAGGCCACATCTAGAACTTATTATGTCCCTGGTGATCGTGATTTATGGAAGAGCTCTGGTATAAAGAACTTCAAACAAGTGTTCGGCTCTAATTATGGCTTGGTTGATCTTAACGGAATTAGGTTTTTATTAATTGACAATGCAAATGAATATGAAGGTATAGATTCTGCTCAGTATGCTTATATAACCGAAAACCTTCCTATGACAGACTTCCTCTTGTTTCATAATCCAATTTATTTTAATTCATCCCTTCTAGGTCTTTTAGGAAAGGGTATGGGACAGTATTCACCTGAAGTAAACCAGCAGAGAATGTCTTTACTTGATGAAGTTCAGAGAAGTCCTTCTATAAAGGGTACATTTGCTGGGGATCAGCATTCCTTCAGCATTGCGCAGGATTTAGCTCGAGATGATTTAAAACATGTTGTAGTGGGAAGTATTAGCAGAAACAGAAACTTAGATGCGCCCAATTTTGTATTATTAAAGGTTTTCGAGGGTAAATCATTCGAGGTAGAGAAGTATTATCTATCTATAGAGCAAAATTAGTATGGCGCTCCCGGTAGGAATCGAACCTACGACACCAGGTTTAGGAAACCTGTGCTCTATCCACTGAGCTACGAGAGCATTTCCTTCAAAATATATCACAGTATTATAGCTTTTACATAGGTGGATTGTCATAGCTTGGTTTAGTGTATATTTTATTTGTTGTCCTATAACAAGCTATTCTGGGCGGATTTTCGCTCGAAAATATATTCTAATATTACGGGTTTATCTTATTATCAAGAGCTGTTTATATAGTGCTATATATTTTGCCTGCACGAGTATATTTTTAGTACTTAATTTGTCTGTTTTTTAAACTAAATTTTAGATTAATCGATTTTTATCTGCAGGCAGTTCTTTTATCCTATATTAAGGGGTCTGAGATTATAAGGTTATCTTGTTTCGCATCTAATATTCTTCCTTTTTTGCCCAAAATTAATAAGCATAAGATTTATCACATAAACATAAAATATAGGATTGTTAATTTAACATAGGGTTATTGGCTTTGGTGGTAATATCTTGTCACCCTGTTGGCCTATTGATAATATTTATTTCCTTCTTTATTTGGTGATATAATTTTAGTTAATATGCCTTTTAACTATTTTATTTTCTCTCTTAGAACTATTTCCAATTTATTTATGATTGTTGGTGCAGGCATTTTTGTGTTCACTTATGGACCAATTATGTATTCAGAAATCTCGTATAGGCTCGCCGATCATGGACAAACAGTGATTGTAGGTTCTGTTTCTGGCGATGTGGTGGCTCAGCCATTACCATCTGAGGATGATTCATTGGGAATAGATAAGATAAAAGCTGTGGATGATAATTTTTCGGTTGTGATTCCTTCTATTGAGGTTAATGCTCCAGTTGTTGCTGATGTCACTATGGTAAACGAAGCCGAATACATGAACGCATTAGAGGAAGGGGTTGCCCATGCGGTGGGTACTCCTTATCCTGGTGAAAATGGGAATATGTTTTTATTTGCTCATTCTTCTTTAAATTTCTGGCAACTTGGTCCGTATGCTACAGTTTTCAATCTTTTGAATAAGCTTAAAGATGGAGATTTGGTTTATGTGGTAAAAGATTCCAAGACGTATATATATAAGGTAAAGAAAACCGAAGTTGTAAAAGGTTGGGATACTACGCCGTTTGATAGAGAGTATGAAGAGCCAATGCTTACAATGGTTACGTGCTATCCTCCAGGAACTACCTTAAGCAGGTATGTTGTTACCTCCACATACATAGGAATGGAGTAAATTTATCTTAGTCCGATGCTGTATAGGTTAGTAGCATTATTTTCTTTTAAAGACGTAAGAACTATTATTTTATCTCCAGCTGGACTAGGGTAGGCTTTGTCGCTAGCTAGTGTACCTGAGTAAATGGCTGTTTTATTTGTTCCATCTATTCTGAGTAAGCTAATGGTGTAATAGTTGCCTTTTTCTCTGTCTCTTTCTACTACTATGAAGTGGTATGAATCAGAGTACCAATATACTTTTGTATTTGTTGGGTCAAGATTTGGAATCGTTTCATATATACGTTTTTCACCAACAGGTAGGGGAGTTTCACTATTATAGACGACCAATTTATTTTCTCTTATCATGAAGAATTTTTCATTATCAGGTGCCCAGTTTCCCATTGTAGTAGGCATTTCTTGTAAAATATATTCTGGCGCTTTTTGTCCTTCTACGATTAAAGTTTTTGCTTCCAAGAAATCGTTTGCCCATTCTTCATTTTTTTCTTTTTCAAATTGTGCTAAATCCTTTGCCATAGTTGAGTTTGTTATTCTATCACTAGATATATCAAATATAGTGTAGGTCGCTTCAGGATTCTGCATAATTATATTTTCATCATCGATTGACCATTTCACATCTACTGCCATAGAAGATTTAGCTGTCGCGGTATCTTGAGCTATAACTTGAGCTTCGTTTCTAAATAGATTAATTCCTGTTCTGTTTAGTGGAAGTATCCATAGTCCTGGTTGTGTGCTGTTTCCACTTGTGAAAACTATATTATTTTGGTTGTTAGAAAGTGAGAAAGTTTTAACATCAAGGCTGGTAAGCGGTTCAAGTTTTGGACTTTGAAGAACTAGCACTGCTGTTATATCTGTAACTAGATCTGAGTATACGTTTATTTCTTTTGCCCATACTTCGTATCCTTCTTTTTCAACTTTGATAGTATATTTATCAGGATTTAGATTCGTTATTGTATCGTCAGTGGCTGTTATTAATTGGTCGTTTACATACACTTTCGCGCCATCAGGTATGGATCTTACCGCTATCATTCCTGTCTTTAATATTGTGTCATTATCTGTTGTGTTTTGTATATCTGTAAAGGAGCTTAGATAATTGATTCTCCATCCTTCACTGTATAGTACTGTTAGAACGGTAATGAAGATAAGAACAAATGCTGTTGTGATTTTAGTAATTAGGTGGCGCATATAAATTATTTTACAGTAAATTATTCAAGAAGTTAAAAGTCATAGAAATATAATATGAGAACCTGGCGATGTCAAACTCCTTTGGTGGTTCGACGAGCTTGTTTGGCAAGACTTGTGGGTTGTCATTGGCACATGCGCAATGTGTTACACATTAAGTATGGCGAGACATTCAATCCCATAACTGTGAAGTGATGGTTGACGCGGTATGCGGGTGTCGTGTAGTCTCGTGTTATGGCGATAGAATTACAAGACAAATTATACACATCAGCACAAGTCGCTGATGTTTTAGGCGTAAGCTTAAGAACTTTATATAGGTATATGGAAGACGGAAGAATAGAGTCAATGAAGACTGCTTCTGGAAGACATAGATTTACTAAAGAGCAGATTTTAACGTTCCTAGATGGTGGAGGTTTGGATTTGGATCCTGCAGAAGAAAATATTAGTTCAAATTTTCCTGCAAAATCAGAAACCAACTTTGGATCAGTTTTCCCAAAGAGTAATGTTAGACCGACGACATCTAATGATGACGATTTTTCTTTTTATGCAAAACCTAAGCAACCTGTACGAGAGGAAAGTCCTTTCCGAAGTGCGCCAGTTGAGGAACCTAATAAGTATCAAAGTAGAGTCTTCGAGGAAGATTTAGATTTAGCAGATGATGAGTTGGATGATATGGATGATGATGATTTTAATTTTAACTTTGATAACAAGAGGTCTTTTCAACAAGAGCCAGCTGTTTCTAACAACAGACCTGTTATACAACGAGAGCCGATTGTCAGAGAGACTGAAAGAGAAAGAGTTTTTAGAGAAAGAAGAGACTTTGGATCAGCTACACCATTTCAAAGAAATGAAAATGCGCAAACCGACAGATATAATCAGTTTAAGCCTTCATCCAATCCTATGACGGCTAGACCCGCTCCTGTATCACCTTTGAGCAGAGATAGAGATAGATTTGGAGCTACAAATCCTCCAGCTGAATCATTAAACATAAGATATTATAAAAGCGATTATAATGATTTGATTGATTTAGCTAAGAGGGTTAAGGAATCAGCTATAACTAGAGATTTAGAATACGCATTTACATTAAATGCAGGATTATCTTTGCACTATCCTATAGATCCATTTACATTGATTCATTTCTATGTAAATCCTGAAGATTTACAGGCTTGGAAGTCTACTTTAGGATTAATTCCTGTTTCTACTAAGAGTGAGGCTAATGTAGGTATTTTGGTTAATACTGATGTAGTCTTTATTCCTACAAAAGAAATAGCTGGTTTTAAAGTAGTGGAAGATAAGCTTTTGCTTAAAGATTTGACTCGAGCATCGGAAGAGTCACTTGTTAGAAAATTTAGACAACACATAATGGGTGTATAACTCATTTATTTAAACTTATAGGCTTGACAAAGTGCGGCACTTGCTTTATTATCGATTAATAAGCAAGTCGCACCTTGTCATAGATTATTTACAGATGAAGACAGAACCCTTTCTGCGAGCTTGGTGGTTAAATGAAAAGGGTCAATGGAGTTATTTTAAATCTTTATATAAAATTCTAAAGCTATAAGCTTTCTCTTTTCCAATCCTCCTTGCGGATGGGGTTGTGTCTTTATCATTAAACTAAATAATGGTAGATAGAAAACCGCTTCTTATCATCAAGTGATGGGCAGGACACTTGCGCGATAGAAGCGGTTTTTTGTTTTAAGTGTATTAAATTTTCTTTTTCGTGTTAATATTTCTTCAATATGGCCAACACTAATAAGCTAAATATTCTTCAAATAGCGGCTGAGGCCGTACCTTTCTCAAGCGTTGGTGGCTTAAGTAGTGTCGTTACATATCTTTCAAAAGCTTTACATAAACAGGGACATGATGTTCGAGTTTTCATGCCTAAATTCGGTTCAATCGATGAAAAAAAGTATCCATTAGAAGTAGTATACAAAGGACTCAAAGTTCCAACTGGTTATTCCAAAGAAGACGGAAAACCTATTTACCTCGTTTGTAATATCAAACAATATAAAACTACCGATGGCGTTATTTATTACTTCCTAGAAAATATGGAGTACTACGAAAAACGTTCAAATGTTTATGGCTATTCTGATGACCATATTAGATGGGCATTGTTATCATATGGTGCTATACAATATGTTTCAAAGCATTTAGATTGGAAGCCAGATATTATACATTCTCATGATTGGCATGCAGGTTTAGTTCCAAATATTGTTAAAACTACTTATAAAAAGGATCCTTGTTTTGAGAATTCTGCATGCATACATACAATTCATAATATAAATTTTCAAGGTCAGAGTATTGATTATTCAAGTGAGGTTAATTTTGATGATGGAAAATCAAGCATTCCAAGATTTTTTGGCGAAAGATTGAAGACATTGAATTATTTGAAAAGGGGTATTTTATACTCTGATTTGGTGAATACAGTATCTGAAGGATATGCTAGACAAATTATTACACAAGAATACGGAGCAGGACTTGATAAATTGCTATTAGAATTGCGATCAAAATTATTCGGAATAATTAATGGTATTGATACTGAAAAGTTTGATCCTGCAAATGATCCATTACTTCCTTATAAATTCGATAAGACTAGTATAAAAAATAGAGCTTTAAATAAAGCAAAGCTTCAAAAAGAATTTGGATTGGAAGAAGATCCAAATATAATGATTTTTGGATCTGTAGGCAGGCTTGATCATCAGAAAGGCATAGATTTGATGTTAGATGTTGTTGAGAAATTTTTAAAAGATTTTAAAGCACAGTTTGTACTTATTGGGTCAGGTAATGAAGGTTACGAAAGGTCTGCGCAAAATTTACAAAGTAAATTAAAAGGAATGGTTGGCGTTCATACTTATGCTAATTTTACTCTTCCTAAACTAGTTTTTGGTGGAGCGGATGTTATATTAATGCCTTCAAGGTTTGAGCCTTGTGGAATTGTACAAATGGAAGCCATGCGATATGGAGCTATCCCAATTGTTAGATCAACAGGAGGGCTTGATGATACCGTTATTGATTTTAATCCAGCGACATTAGAAGGTAATGGTTTTAAATTTAGAGATTTTGATGGATGGTCTTTATATGGACAAATGGTACGTGCTATAGAGACGTATCGAAACAAAGAAGTTTGGGAACGTATTCAACAAAATGCAATGCAAGCTGACTTTTCTTGGGATAATGTTGCCCTTAAGTATATAGACTTATATAATAAAGCCAGTTACTTTAAAAAAGAAAAACTCTTAGAGAAAACATTATGAAATGGGCTCACTTTATCCACATGTATCAGCCGTGGTGGCAACATCCAGGAATCCTGGAAAAAATAACCAACGAATCTTATAGACCTTTAATTAGAGGTTTTCTTAAATACCCTCAAACAAAAATTACAATAAACATTAATTCTGTTTTAACTGAAATGTTGTTTGAAAATGGTTATAGAGATGTAATTGATAATCTAAAAGTATTGGTTGAAATGGGTCGTGTAGAATTAACAGGATCTGCAAAGTTTCATGCTTTCCTCCCATTGTTACCTCAAGAAGAAATTAGAAGACAAATAGTTTTGAATGAAGAAACTAATCGTAGATATTTCGGAGAAGCTTATAATCCAAAGGGATTTTTTTCGCCTGAGATGGGATATAGTCCTAAGGTGGCGGAAATCCTGCAGGAGACGGGTTTTAAGTGGATGTTGGCAGATGAGGTATCTATTTGCTCGTCAGATGATGCGCTACATCTTTCTTCTATAAATTATATTAAAGATACCAATGTTCAAGTTTATTTCCGTGAGAAAAATCCAAGTAATGTGATTATGTCTGCTCAAGCTAGGTCGTCTTCCTCATTAAAAAATATAATGGGTGATCGTATGAATTTGAATGAATATGTTGTTACTGCAATGGATTCAGAAACTTTTGGCCATCATAGACCAGGGCACGAAGAAATGCTATTTGATTTAATGAAGAGTCCAGATTTCGAAAATATATTAATAAGCGAAATAGAGAAATTTTTTACTCAAAAAAATGAAGTAATACCAATGGATTCAAGCTGGGCATCTAGCCAGGAAGATGTTTTGAATGGTAATCCTTATAACTACTGGTTTGATAAAGGTAACAAAATACATTCGGATGAATGGGAACTGGCTGATATAGCTATTCGTGTGGTTAAAAATTCCAAGTATTCTGATTCTGAGTATCCAAAATTATTAGAAGAAATTTATGCGTGGGAAGATTTAACAACTGAGCAACGCAAAGGCGAAGAACTTAAGCGAAAGTGGCTATTTTCTCGTGATTTATTAGATAAGGCTTTGAATAGTGATCCATGGTGGTGGGCTTGTGCAAAACCATGGTGGAGTATTGAAGAGATAGAGAAGGGAATGCATTCATTATTAAAGGTTATTTCGTCTGTTCCTGATGTTAAAAGCGTTGATTTAGATAGAGCGGATGATTTATATAAAAGAATTCTTATAACTGCACATGAATGGCAACGTACTGGTTTTGTAGATAAATTAAGAAAAGAAGACCAGTCTACCAGAAAGCTACCTTTATCAAAAAGATTTGCTGCGGGTGATCATTACAACGCTTTGCTTAAAGCATTAAAAGAGGAAGAAATAAAAGCTCGTGAACAGCGTGAATATGAGAAAGCTATTAAGTGGCGAGATTCGCAGTATAAACTTGAACGTGATCTTGATATTTATGATGCTGTTCATGTGATGGATATATTTCGAGCTGAAGGTAACTTTGATAGATTCAAAGAAATCTTGGCTGAGTATAAAAATAAATATAAAATAATTTCAAAAGGCCAGCCCGAATAAAATTTAATGGACAATAAAATTGAAGCAATATTAAAAAACTTTGAGTTGGAATTAGCTGACTATATAAGAAAGCCTGATGGCGGAATTATTAGATCACATGTTTTAAAATGCAAAGATAAGCTTGGAAATTATTTGACTCTCAAAGTTTTTGACTCAAATGATTTAATTGCTAAAGATCGTTTTATTGGTGAGGTAAAGCATATTAAAAAGATCCGCTCGCTTTTACCAACCAAGTTTAAGAAGTATATTCCAAAAATTAAAACTTTTAATCTTGAAGATGATAATCCTTATTATATTTATGATTTTATAGAAGGAGAGAATCTCGGGGTGTTTGTTTCAGATTTAGGAATTTCGCATGGTAAATTTACGAAATCTAATTTTGAAAGATTTATAGAGTTTATAGATCTAATTGAGCAGCTTCAATTGGGAGAGGATTATGAAGTTTCAAGATGGAGTCAAAATAATGCGAGAAAAGAGATAAAGATTTACCTTGAAAATACGCCTGATTTATCGGACCCAGAGATATATGACAAAATTCCTAAATTTTATGACAAAAATCTAAAGAATGCTTTTAAGTCTTTTGTTTTTTCACATCGAGATTTATATCCTGAAAATATATTAATAGAGAAGGGCTTTTCTTCTAGTTTTACTTTCCTTGATTGGGAATATTTTGGTAAAGTTCCACTTGGTTTTAATGCTGCCTTCCTTTATTTGATGTTTTGGAGAGAAGAATTTTGGAAAGCTAAAGTTTTTGCGCATTTTTATAATAAATATGAAAAAGAATGTAATGGCAAATATCTTGGATCATTTTTGGACTCTTTTTCATTTTGCATTGTTATCTTAGCTTCTAGATTCCTATATCAGGCAAAGAAGTATTCTGATAGCGCTTCGGACTCGACATGGCATGCCAAAAGAACGTTTTTGCATGACCTTAATAATGCTTTAAATGGAAGCATTGTTAAACCTAGGAGTGTTAAATTTTATGTCCAGAAGAGCGATATTGATAAAGTATCTGAGGTTTTTAGTCTTGGTGAAGTAGGTGAATACGAAATATTTTATTCAAGTAAAGGTAATACGGTAGCCAAGGTTGTAATGATTTCTGGAGAAAAATATATTTTCAGATTTTATTCTGATATGAGAACTCGCTTTTTAGTAAAAAGAGAGTTAAAAATATTTGAACAACTTAAGGCAGCTGGTATTAAAACTTATAAAGTTTTTCATACAAAAGATGGATCAAATATAGCCGATATTAAATTATATGGAAAAAGTAGAAGGGTAGCAGTTTTGAGCTATTTGGAAGGAAAAAAGAT
>Ga0207935_1000014_pt1 | contig 63008 bp, 64 predicted proteins | sample LakMenEpi30Aug10_FD_150746 | JGI IMG/M metagenome (GOLD analysis project Ga0207935, IMG submission 150746) | Freshwater microbial communities from Lake Mendota, WI - 30AUG2010 deep hole epilimnion (SPAdes) | ecosystem: Environmental > Aquatic > Freshwater > Lake > Epilimnion/Euphotic zone ...
CCCGCCGTGAGCAACCCTTCAGTGCATCAGACGCCACTTGATCGCGCACTCTCTCTCATAGCGGATGTACCTGACTATCCAAAGCCTGGAATTCTTTTCAAAGACATTACCCCACTTCTGGCAGATGGTCCGGGATTCGGAGTTGTGATCGATGAATTTGCTCGCGCCATCAGAGGTCTAAATCGAGGCGTCGATGCAATTGTAGGTATCGAAAGCCGTGGCTTTATTTTGGGTGGAGCGATAGCAAAGGCTCTAGAAATCGGATTCGTAACTGTACGAAAGCCAGGCAAGTTACCTCGCGAGGTTTATCGAAAAGAATATGCGTTGGAGTACGGTTTCGATGCACTTGAACTTCATAAAGATCTACTCTCACCGAACGACAACGTGATTATTGTTGACGATGTACTCGCTACGGGAGGAACAGCGCTGGCCTGTCACGATCTTGTGGGAGTAACCGGAGCTTCCGTTGTTGCCCATCTCTTTATGTTAGAGATTGAATTTCTCCAAGGGAGAAAGATTATTCATGACACCCACCCAGAAGTCTCGATCATCTCACTTCTTAAGGCATGACATATGGCTGAGCTGATTTATTACTGCGGCACCATGGATAGCGGAAAATCCACCCTTGCACTGCAGACCGCACACAACCATGAAAGTCGTGGCCGCGCAGGCTTACTTTTCACCAATCGCGATCGAGCTGGTGCGGGAAAGATTTCTTCGAGGTTGGGATTAACGTCTGAGGCGCTTGAAGTCTCCGAAGAGATGGATCTTCATAAATTTGTTGTCGATCAACTCTCGACTGGCCGGCGTATTGATTACGTGATCTGTGACGAAGCCCAGTTCTACGCGCCTCCACAGATTGAACAGCTGGCTCGGATTGCCGATGGCCTTGGAATCGATGTGTATGCCTTTGGCATTTTGACTGATTTCCGGACGAAACTCTTTCCTGGTTCAGCTCGCCTTGTTGAATTGGCGGATCGAGTTCATACCTTGCAAGTAGAGGCGCTCTGTTGGTGCGGAGAACGAGCCACTCATAATGCCCGAACCATTGGCGGGGTCATGGTTACTGAAGGTGAACAGGTTGTTGTAGGAGATACAAACGCAGCAAGTGAGGTTGCGTATGAGGTTCTCTGCCGTCGCCACCATATGCGAAAAGTCACTGCGAGAAATTCTGGCGCTGCACACCAATCCATCGATCCATTGCCCTTTAATTAGGCCATGACCAAAACTCGAGGTTATGCAGCTCTTGCTGCACGCGCAGATCTAGCCCCTTTCGAATTTGAAAGACGTGGACTTCGCGATACGGATATCGGTTTCACAATTGATTTTGCCGGCATCTGTCACTCGGATATTCACCAAGTCCGCGAAGAGTGGGGTCCCGCGTTGTTTCCGATGGTTCCTGGTCATGAAATTGTTGGAACGGTCACCGGCGTTGGTTCGAAAGTAACCTCATTCAAGGTTGGCGACAGTATTGGAGTCGGCGTCTTCATCGACTCATGTCGTAAGTGTGCGAACTGCCTCAAAGGTCTTCAGCAATATTGTCTTGAAGGAATGACAGGAACATATAACGGCTATGAGAGGAATTCTCAAACCATCGCATTTGGTGGATATTCCAATTACTTTGTTATCGAAGAAGGTTACGCGGTAAAAGTTCCGTCTAATCTTGACCCTGCGGGCGTTGCGCCATTGTTATGCGCTGGTATCACTTTGTACTCCCCCATTAAACATTGGAAGGTAGGCCCCACTTCAAAAGTTGCGGTGATGGGACTTGGCGGCCTCGGTCATATGGGCGTCAAGTTCGCTGCAGCTCTCGGTGCGGAAGTTACGGTCTTTTCGCACTCTGCTCACAAGGAAGCTGATGCGCAAGCTATGGGAGCCGCTCATTTTGTTGTGACTAAGGGCGATGATTGGCAAAAACCACTGCGAAAGAAATTTGATCTTATTCTGAACACAGTAAGTGCAGATTTGAATTTAGATGCATATCTATCCACCTTGGCAACCGATGGAACGCTGGTCATTATTGGCCTTCCCGGAAAGCCTTACGCGATTAACGCCGGAACGATGCTCGATGGCCGTCGCTCCATTGCCGGATCAATGATTGGTGGCATGCCCGAATTGCAAGAAATGTTGGATTTCTGTGGGGCAAAAAATATTGTCAGCGATGTTGAAGTAATTAAAGCTGACTACATCAATCAAGCGTACGAACGCACGGTGGCAAGCGATGTGAAGTACCGCTTTGTTATTGATGCCTCGTCTTTTTAAAGGTAACTAATCCCTAAAGCTAGCAGCGGTGCTACGGCAAGAGCTGGCAATAGATTGCCGATTGCGATCTGCTTTATATTTAGTAACTTAAAAGCAATTCCGAGAAGCAAAATTCCACCCGTTGCTGTCATCGCACTCACTTGGTAATCAGAAAGTACTGAGCCCAACGCAAATCCGATCCCGGTCCAAGCAAATTGGTAAACACCCACCGGTAGAGCCGAAACTGCGACTCCCCAACCGAGCGCTGCCGCGAAAGCGATCGAAGCAAAAAAGTCCAAAGTACTCTTGAGAACAAGCTGATCTATACCGGTAGACATGCCATCGCTAATACTTCCCAAAATTGCGAGCGGTCCGATAGCAAAAATCAATGATGCAGTAACAAACCCTTCAACAAAGGGTGATTCGCCCTGTGCATCGAAACGCCTCTTCAAGCGCATTCCAAGTCCTTCAAGTTTCGCCTCGATATTTAACGTAGAACCAATAAGGCCGCCTAGAAGTAGCGAACCAAGCACAACCATGATCGGCCATCCTTCAGGCAGGGCGCTAGAAAGATCCCTGTTCCACAGAGCTTTAATGGAAGATGCGGCGCCAATCAAAGTAATTGCCCCCAGAACATCAGTCATGAGGTTGCGAGTTCGTTCCGCTAAGCGATTGCCGATAAGAATGCCTATAGCTGCACCGCCCACGATCGCCACGATATTGATGACGGTTCCCATTCCGACAAACATGTCTGAAAGTGTAAGCCATGCATGGTGTAGCGTTCGAAAGTGCGCGAATTGCTCAATAAATTAAAACCCCACAAAACTGTCCCAGTCACTCCGTGGACCGCGAATCATCGTTGGGATTTGAATCTCCCGCGCGTATTCATCCTCTCTTTTGGGCTTTTTATTTTTGGCATCGGTGACAGTTTGATTATCGTTTCTGACCTAGGAAATGCACCATGGTCTGTGTTGGCTCAAGGAATTTCACTTCGCACACCTCTTTCGGTCGGAGCCGCAACCTTCCTCATTAGCGGAATCGTTCTTGCGCTATGGATTCCTTTGCGTGAAAAACCCGGTTTCGGAACGATTGCAAACATCGTCATCATCGCAACTGCGATTGATATTGGTATCGCAACAATTCCCCATCCACACACTTTTGCCGTTCAGCTGCTTTATGTCCTCTCCGGAATTTTCTTAGTAGGAGCAGGTTCGGCTCTATACATCACCTGCGGTCTCGGGCCTGGCCCTCGCGATGGCTGGATGACATCGCTCCATCGCCGAACTGGCATACCTGTAGGCCGGGTTCGTCTCATGATTGAAGTCAGTGTTCTGATCTGCGGAGCCCTACTGGGTGGTCGTTTAGGCCTCGGAACTGCGCTCTTTGCCTTGCTTATTGGCTATGCCGTAGCAAGTTCCTTTGGTGTCGTTGCCCGACTTACTCAGAAGTAACTAATAGGTTTCTCGTACTCCCCTCAGCCTGTGGACTGACTCCACTCGGTGTCGCAACCACCACCGTTAAAAAATTAGCGCCATCCCGATTTATGGGATGAAAGGAAGAGCATGCTCGACTCTTATTTCAAAATATCTCAACGCGGATCCTCGGTAGCTCAAGAGGTTCGTGGCGGCGTAGTTACCTTCTTCACGATGGCATACATCGTCGCACTTAATCCACTCATCATCGGACTTGCGAAAGACGGCGATGGGAAATATCTCGGCGGCGGAGACGCTCCGAACCTCGCTCTGATTGCAGCGGCTACAGCACTTGTTGCTGGAGTTCTCTCCATCCTTATGGGCGTCGTTGCAAACTTCCCATTAGCTCTCGCAACCGGCCTCGGTCTCAACACCTTCGTTGCCGTGGGCATTGCTTCCAAGATGACATGGGCAGATGCCATGGGACTCGTTGTCCTTGAGGGCATCATCATTACCGTCTTGGTTCTGACTGGATTCCGCACTGCGGTTTTCCGCGCCGTTCCAACTCAACTCAAGATTGCTATCTCAGTTGGTATCGGTCTATTTATCGCACTTATCGGTCTCGTTGACGCTGGCTTTGTTCGCCGCACTGGAACTGGTCCAGTACCAGTTACGCTCGGCAACAATGGTGAGCTTGTCGGATGGCCTGTAATTGTCTTTGCATTTGGCCTCTTCTTGACTATCGGTTTGATGGTTCGGAAAGTTAAAGCTGCTCTCCTCATCGGAATTGTTATCTCAACAGCGCTCGCCGTTGCCATTGAGAGCGCCTTCAAAGTCGGTCCATTGTTTGATGGCGCAACCGGCAACGTAAATCCAAAGGGCTGGAACCTAAACGTTCCTGCAATGCCAGAGTCAGTTGTTGCTACACCTGATTTCGGATTACTTGGATCCTTCAATCTCTTCGGTTCGTTCGAACGCGTTCCGTTGATTACAGCTCTACTTCTCGTATTCACACTTCTCTTGGCGGACTTCTTCGACACCATGGGAACAATGACAGCGATTGGTCAAGAAGCTGGTCTCAACGACAAGGATGGAACACCTCCGAATGCAGATCGCATTCTTCTCGTCGACTCACTCGCAGCTGCTGCAGGTGGAGCTGCTGGCGTTTCATCAAACACCTCATATATTGAATCAGCATCAGGTGTTGGTGAAGGCGCTAGAACGGGACTTGCCTCTGTTGTGACTGGAGTTCTCTTCCTGCTCACGACGTTCCTCGCTCCGTTGGTTGCAATCATTCCTTACGAAGCTGCGACCCCAGCTCTCATCATCGTTGGTTTCTTGATGATGACACAGATCAAGTCGATTGATTGGGAAGATTATGGAATTGCGATTCCAGCCTTCCTCACAATTATCTTGATGCCATTCACTTACAACATCTCCGTAGGTATTGGCGCAGGCTTTGTTTCATATGTTGTGATTCGACTACTTCAAGGACGTAGCAAGGATATTCATCCATTGCTTCTACTCGTTGCTGGTCTATTCATGATCTACTTCCTCAATAATCCAATCAACACATGGGTCTCCTAATACTGGTTTCTCACTTGTAGATTATTGAAGTTCTACCGCTAAAGGCCTGGAGCAATCCGGGCCTTTAGTCTTTCTTGCGTTACCAGATAATGGGTTCGAGGCCTCGCACGAGCAGCTTCTCATTGATCCGAGAAAAGGGTTTTGAACCAAGGAAACCTCGATGAGCCGAAAGTGGACTGGGGTGGACTCCCTCAATGCGATTATCTTCGGCAAATAGCGGAGCCATTTCCTTTGCGGAATTACCCCAGAGAACTCCCATTGCTCCATTTCCTGCCACATGCGCAATTATTGATTTTGTAACTTCTCCCCAACCTAAGGATGCATGGGAGGCGCTCTCTCCTGCAGAAACCGTGAGGATTCGATTGAGCAACAGCACACCTTGAGAACTCCAGCGGGTTAAATCTCCATCCGACGTAGTAGTGGAACCAATATCGGTAATGATTTCCTTCTGAATATTCATAAGGGACCCTGGAAGCCCAGACTTCCTTGGTGCAACAGAGAAGGCCAAACCCACTGCGTCGGAAATGTTCGGATAAGGATCTTGTCCAACAATGATCACCTTCACATCTTCAGGAGGCATCTCGAGGGATCTAAATACCCATTTTCGATCTGGGAGAATTCGCTCGCCCTTATCGGCTCGTTGCTGTAGTTCACGACCTATGGAATTGATCAGATCTTCATGGGAGGCTAGAACATCACGCCATGGCTCTGGAACGAGAGAAAAAAGCATTAGTTCTTGGCTGAAGCGAAATATCGATAACCGTTAAACGCCAGATTGATATCCACCCCAAAAACTTCCTTGATATTTCCTTCGGTAAGTACTTCACCGATCAATCCAGAGTAAACCGCGAGACCATCTTTGAGTAATAGCGCGTGTGTTGTTCCTGAAGGTATCTCTTCAATGTGATGAGTAACAATTACTGTGGCTGGCGAGTGCTCATCACTTGTGTACTCAGTAATGCGTTGCAAAATGTCTTCACGGCCGCCAAGATCAAGACCCGCTGCGGGTTCATCAAGGAGAAGAACTTCAGGATCTGCCATCAAAGCGCGCGAGATCTGTACCCGCTTCTTTTCACCTTCACTGAGAGTTCCAAAAATTCGTTCGCCTAGATCTCTCACGCCAAAAGTGGTGAGCAACGCCTTGGCTCGAGATTCATCCCAGAGGTCATATTCCTCTTGCCACCTTCCAGCTATCGCATATGCTGATGTTAGAACGATATCCATCACTCGCTCATCAGCGGGTAATAACTCAAGCATCGCACTGGAAGTGAATCCAATTCTTGGGCGCAATTCGAAAACATCGACAGCTCCGAGCGCCTCACCCAATATCTCGACTCTGCCTTGGGTTGGATGAATCAGCGCTGCTAATAGTTGGAGAAGAGTGGTCTTGCCAGCGCCGTTGGGGCCCAAGATAACCCAACGCTCCCCTTCGTTAATCTGCCATGTAATTGGACCGAGAATTGTTTTCGTGGAGCGCTGCACGGTAACGTTTTCAACATGTAATAGCGCTTCCATAGGGCGACAAGATACCTCGTCATAGAAGCATCTTCGCTAAACTCCATGAGTGAGTGATTACAAATCTAAGGCAATTATTCTGGCAAGCGGCCCCGGAGATGCTCGTCAGCGCGACCAAGTCCTTTCTGTGATCATGGAATCCCTTAAACCGTTCACGCTTACGATTCTTGATTCCCAGAGCATCGCGCTATCGGGCCGAGTGATCATTGGTGTCGAGATAGGACTTGATCCTGCTCATGCTGGAGCCATTGAATCTGATCTTCACGTGGTTCTGAAGCCGGAGAATTTTGATATTGCACTTGAACTTCTATGAAATACAGACTTGTTCTTTTTGACGTTGATTCAACGCTCATCAATCAGGAGGTGATTGATCTCCTTGCGGCACGAACTCCTCACGCCAATAAAGTGGCCTCGATAACTTCACGAGCTATGGCAGGCGAAATTGATTTCGACGCAGCGCTACAAGAGAGGGTATCTCTCCTAGAGGGACTTCCCGACTCAGTGTTTTCAGCTGTCCTGGATGAAATTTCATTTGCGCAGGGTGCAGAGCGTTTGCTTTCATCATTACATCAGTCGCAATATTTCGTAGGTGTTGTTTCAGGTGGATTCACCAATGTACTGAATACTCTCTTTGCTGCAGCCAATTTAGATTTTTTGCGAGCAAATACCCTTGAAGTTAAAGATGGTCGGCTCACTGGAAGAACCTCTGGTCCAATCATTAATCGCGAGGGGAAAGCCCAAGCGCTCCGTGACTTTGCGCTTCGACACGGAGTCTCCCTCGATGAGTGCGTCGCAGTGGGTGACGGCTCAAACGACTTAGAGATGATCAAATTAGCAGGGCTAGGGGTTAGTTATCGTGGGAAAGCTATCTTGAATGAAGCCGCCGATGTTGTCATCAACGAACCGGGCCTTGATCAACTTCTAAAGTTCTTATAAAAATTTATCTCGTTAATCCATCGCGCATGGCTTCTGCGCGCAAATCCCGGATCATCTGAGCTGGATCATCGGCTTTGTATACCGCTGAGCCAGCTACAAAGGTATCGGCGCCTGATTGAAATGCGGTACGAATTGTAGAAAGTGAAATACCTCCATCCACCTGAAGCCATATGTCTGTAAGCCCTTTTTGAGTTAACCAATGACGAGCTTGTTGAACTTTAGGCATCATTGCTTCCATAAAGGACTGTCCCCCGAAACCTGGTTCAACTGTCATTACCAAGATCATGTCAATCTCGTCCAGAATTCCCTCTAGTACTGCTACGGGTGTATTTGGTTTTATGGCTAAACCTGCGCGCTTACCGGAATTGCGAATACTACGCAGCGTGGCGATGGGATCTTCACACGCTTCATAATGCACAGTAATACTTGCGGTGTTCTTAACTGCGTAGGAAGCAGCCTTCTTATCTACCTCAGCAACCATCAGGTGAACATCAACGGGAAGCAGTGAAAGTTCAATAATCTCAAGGGAGCGCTCGAGTGAGAAAGTAAAGTTCGGGACAAAAATGTCATCCATGACATCGAGATGCAAGAGATCTGAAACTTCTGCGACTCTTCTGATCTCGTTTGGCAAATCGTCAAAATTGGCATTGAGGATACTAGGACAGATTCGTATCATCTCTAGCCCTTCTGCAGCATCGATAAAAACATCGCATCGCAGTTATCGCGGTGCGGCCATAATTGTAAATCCCCCTCCGCGTCTGCACGGCTATCTTCAATCGGAACACGAGAGAATTCCATGTTTCTTTTGAGAAATGAGCGAATCTGAAATTTTGTCTCAGCTTGATGTGAGGAACAGGTGACGTAAGCCAGCAATCCGCCACTCTTGAGACGGAGAGCTGCAGAATCCAACAACTCAGATTGCAGGAGAGTTAAATTCTTCAAATCTTGGAGAGTTCTTCTCCAGCGAACCTCGGGACGTCTTCGAAGCGCTCCAATACCCGTGCAGGGGGCATCAATAAGGATGCGATCAAAAGATCCGATCTCGCTCGGCAGGTTACGTCCATCATGATTGATAACCTCAGACTTCTCCACTACCTGGGCAACAAGTCTCGCTCGCTCACTAGAAACCTCGTTAGCAACGAACTCACCTTCATGGAGACTGATGTAGCTCGAGAGGTAGGCAGCCTTTCCGCCAGGACCGGCACAAAGATCAAGCCAACGTAAACCTGGCTGATATGTTTGAAGAAATTTTTCAACCACGATTTGAGACCCTAGATCTTGAACTCCTGCACGCCTCTCACGAATCGCATCGATATCTCCTGGATCACCATCATAGGAAGCTGCAACAACGCTTCCTTCGAGCACAATTGCACCCGCTTCAACCAATTCACTTTGAGTTGAACGTCCGGGCCAAGCAATCAATGTTGGGCGCGCTGGAAGATTATTTGCTCGAAGCAGATCTTCAACCTCATTTTGGAGCTTGAGCGAGTCAAAATATGAACTCACAATCCATTCTGGATGCGAGTATTCAGCCGCAAGTTTCGATTGTATATCATTCGGCAACTCCAAATCCTCCATGGAGAAATCATCGATTTTCCGAAGCAACGCATTCACGAAACCACCGGTCGACTTACCTGCAACTTTCTTTGCTAGTTCTACAGTTTCATTGATTGCAGCATGGGAAGGAACTCGCATCTCTTTGAGCTGATGAACACCAAGTCGCAGTACGATCAAGACTTTGGTGTCGATTTCTAGAAGTGACCGCGTACTAGCCTTGGAAATATAGAGATCGTGTCTTGCCTTTAAACGCAGAGAGCCATAAACGAGTTCAGCGGCAAAAGCTCTATCAACCTTGGGTAGATCTGATTTCGAAAGTAACTTCGGCAGCAAAAGATTGCTGTAGGCGCCACTCTCCTCAACTTCAATCAAGGCTTCAAAGGCAAGTAACCGAGCATCCGAAATAATTCTCACCTTAAAAACTCGCCGTTAGATATGCGCGCACCCCGGAGCCACTCAGCAGCTGACATTTCTGCCTTACCTTCAGGCTTGAGCGTTGAGATCTCAATAGCTTCTTCTCCACAACCAATGACGAATGGGTTTAACGAGAGAATTTCTCCAGGATTACCAGCAAGATCACGAACCGAAGATTTGAGAATGGAGAGACGTTTATCGTTAAAAGTAGTCCATGCGATAGGCCATGGATTCATCGCGCGCACTTGACGCTCAATTTCCTTAGCGCTCTTCTGCCAATCAATTCGCGCCTCTTCTTTAGAGAGTTTAGGTGCAAGAGTTGCACCATCTTCGCTCTGTGGGATTGGAGATTCGCCGTCCTCAATCTGTTCTAACACAGTTAACATGACAGGCGCGGCTAACAGAGATAAATCATTGAGCAAGGATCCATAAGTTTCGTTCCCTTTTAGCAAAACCTTGTGAGTTGCATAAACGGGACCAGTATCCATTCCTTCCACTAGTCGGAAGATAGAGATACCAGATTCACTATCTCCCTGGAGAATCGCTCTTTGTACCGGCGCTGCTCCTCTCCATCGCGGAAGAAGAGAAAAATGAACATTCAACCAACCATGCTTTGGTAAAGACAACTCCATGGCTTTAATTAAACGTCCGTATGCAATCGTGATCACTAAATCTGGTTCGAGCTCACGAAGAACCTCTCGCAATTCGATGTGATTCTCGGGTTTGAACACGTGCACACCGAATCGTTCGCACAGCATCGAGAAGGAATTGGGCTGAATCTGTCGGCCACGCCCCGTAGGCTTATCCGGCATGGAAATTGCAGCTACTAATTGATGTTGGGAATGAATCAGCGCTTCAAGTATTGGTTGAGAAATATCTGATGATGAGGCCAGTACGACTTTCATATCTTAAAAGCCGTCTTTCATCTACAGATTACGACCAAACATGGAATGCGGAGAGACCTTTATCTCTAAAGAATTACCATCCGCTTCTGCTTGCATAAACCATTCCGCCTCGCGGATATCCTTCATGGCTTGTTTTCTCAATTCATTAGGCAATCGATCAATGAATAGCACTCCATTAAGGTGATCAGTCTCGTGCTGCAGCGCTCGCGCTAGGAACTCAGTCCCCTCAACAACAAGTGGTTCACCATGCATATTCCAACCCTTTGCAACTGCCCGCATGGCGCGAGGTGTTTCATATGAAAGTTCAGGGAAAGATAAGCATCCTTCCTCACCATCTTGCATCTCTTCGCTCAGGTCTAGCGTTGGATTAACTAAGTGTCCGAACTCATCCTCGACATGCCAGACAAAGACACGGAGTGGGACTCCAATCTGTGGAGCAGCTAAACCCGCACCCGGGGCATCAATCATCGTTTCGGTGAGGTCTCGGACGAGATTGCGGAGCTCCTTATCAAAATCCTTTACTTCTACCGCAGGTGTGGTGAGGACTGGATCACCAAAATACCTAATCGGTTGTATAGCCATTGCCCCATTGTAACCGACTAAATCTCATACGGATCTACGTGGATAGAGAGCAGTTTCTTGTTCTTAATAGAACGTAGTTTTTGCAAGGCGCGCAGCGCGACAAGGATTTCATTAGAAGATCTCTGATCAACTTTGAGAGTCATCGTCCCGCCATTGGTAGAAATATGTGATGTCAACTTCCCTGAAAACTCAGACTCTAGCTTTTGTCTCAAACTCACGATTGTGAGGGAATCACTAGAAATTGTGATCAACCTTGAGTGTGGTGGCAGCAGTGCTTTTGAACGCTCCACTAATTCACTGTTAAGGAACTTTGTGGGCTTTTGTTGAATGATGGCTTGTGCAATTCCATGTTGGCTGGGAAGCGAGATGAAAACCGCACCTTCTTTATGTAGATACGAAAGAATTTTAAACCAGCGGTGAAGAGTCTCTTCCTCTGATCGAATGAAGGGACGATTGACGAGCTCCTCTCCACCAAGCAAAACAATCGCACCATAACCTTGAGGGTGGAGTGGCTCTACTCCGAAGGTTGAAACCACAATTGACCTTCCAGGTAGATCGCCTTCAATTAACTTTTCTGCTGTGTTTAAGAAAATGGGAATCCCTGGAAAACTTTTGCCGATATCCTCGGTAATTCTCTCTGCGCCAAACCTAAAGGTCCTGATCTTTGATTCACCACATTCGCGGCACCGCCATGAACGCTCGTTTTTGTCGCAGAGTGAGCAAGCGAAGACATTTTTGCTCTCGATAATTACTCGTCCACCGCAATCACAACGAGCAACTGTTCTACAACGTTCACAATTAAAGACATTGGAATAGTGCTTATCAACAACGCTGAGAAGCACCGGTCCCCTCTTGAGACCATCCCTTATCACCGAATGATACGAATCTGGAGATGTGACAATTAATCGTCTCCTAGGGCGAGAAAGGAGGGGTGTTCGATTCTTTGTTTTGATCCATCCCGATTCAACAAGTCGGAGCAATTCGAGCGAGTTTGAATTGCCCACAAATACCAGCGAAACGCCTTCAATTTCTGACCGGCACATCGCTACATCGCGTGTATTCCAAAATGGAGACTTAATCTCGTAATGGTGGGGTGAATATTCATCGACAACTACGATCTCTTGCAATCCGTGCACTGGTGCGAAGATGGCACTCCGAGTCCCCACAACAACAGTTGCATCTCCTTGTGAAGCTAGATGAAACGCTTCGCGCCTCTCGCGTGGCGTTAGATGCGAACCAAACTCAACTACTCCTGAAACTCCAGATTTCTTTAACATCTCCCGCAAAGTCATCACATCACGCAGTGTTGGTAATACAACTATTCGCCTCTTAGTTGGAACCTTAATAAGAGATTGAGTGACCGTTTCCAGATTCCTTTCCCCAATCTCACACTGAACATATATGCGATGAGGCGGAACTATTTTACCTAAGCTAGGGATTTCCGGAGCATGGACTGGGCTTTCAATAGAGCGTTTGAGTAATGGGGGCAGCATGAATCTAAAAAGATCAAACCGTGACGTTACATAGCGCTGAGATAACCTTTCAACGAGCTCTAGAAGTGGTGGCGAAAAACCCGAAGAGAGCGCAACAGAGTCAACATATTTCAACCCAGTTTTGCTTGAATCTCCAATCGCTTTGACTACTCCCATAATCTTTTTGTTGTTAAAAGGAACCCATACAACAGAGCCGCTTCGCACTTCATTTTCTAGTTCTTCGCTGATGGAGTATGAATAAGTTTCATCTAGATGGAAAATTCCACTATCGACGAAGATCTCAGCCTGTTTAGTGGGCTTGTTACTACTGCTTGATCGTCTCGATTGATAAACGCCTTTTTGACGGCGCAGCGAGAGTGGCTTCTCTGTCGCCACTTGTTTCTTAACCTTTGACGGCGTTCGCTAGCAAGTCAGCACGATCGGTCTTCTCCCAAGTGAATTCGGGAAGCTCACGTCCAAAATGACCATACGCGCTAGTTTTCGAATAAATCGGGCGCAGAAGATTGAGATCTCGAATAATTGCTGCTGGCCTCAAATCGAAAACTTTTAAGACTGCATCGGAAATCTGAGCGACTGGAACTTTTTCGGTTCCAAAAGTCTCTACAAAAAGCCCAACTGGCTGAGCTTTTCCAATTGCGTAAGCAACTTGCACTTCGCAGCGATCTGCAAGACCTGCCGCTACAACATTCTTTGCAACCCATCGCATGGCATACGCAGCTGAACGATCAACTTTAGATGGATCTTTTCCGCTGAATGCGCCACCTCCGTGGCGAGCCATTCCACCATAGGTGTCCACGATGATTTTTCTACCCGTCAATCCCGCATCGCCCATCGGTCCGCCTATAACGAATCGTCCCGTCGGATTCACAAGCACTCGCACATTTGTGGATGTTAGATTAAATGATGAGATCACAGGATCGATAACGTGCCTTTTAATTTCAGGAGCTAGGGTCTTTTCCAGATCTACGTCCGGAGCATGCTGAGAGGAGATAACTACTGTGTCCAGCGCTACGGGTTTGTCACCGTCATACTCAATGGTGACTTGAGTCTTCCCATCGGGACGGAGATACGCAAGAGTTCCATTTTTGCGTTGCCGAGTGAGTTCCTCTGCTAAGCGGTGCGCCATTGCAATCGGCAGTGGCATTAATTCTTTCGTATCTCGTGTTGCGTAACCAAACATCAAACCCTGATCTCCAGCGCCTTGTAGATCAAGTGGATCTGTAGATTTTGATAGACGCTCCTCAACCGCATGGTCGACACCGACAGCAATATCCTGAGATTGTTGCCCAATAGAAATCGAAACGCCACAACTATTTCCGTCGAAGCCTTTATCTGAGCTGTCGTAACCAATATTGAGAACAGTTTCGCGAATAAGTCCATTAACATCCGCATAACCATCCGTAGTTACCTCGCCAGCAACATGTACTTGTCCTGTTGTGATTAGCGTTTCGCAGGCGACACGGCTCTTCGGATCTTGGCTTAGAAGAGAATCAAGCACCGCATCCGAAATTGCGTCGGCAATTTTGTCAGGGTGTCCTTCGGTCACAGACTCGGAGGTAAAAAGACGTTTAGCCATGAACTCGCTCCAATCTTTGCCCAACCTCTTTGAGAATCTCTTCAGCAACTACGAACTTAGTCACGTTCTTAAATTCACGCGGAGCGATGTCAAGTCCCAAGAGGATTCCCGAAGTTTCCTCAGAACCAAAAACTGCACCCCCAGAAACATTATTCACATAGAGAAAATCCGCGCCTTTCGCTTGCATTTTTCTCTCGGCAAGTGAGATCGCGTTATCTGCGGTTTCAGCTGCAAATCCAACAAGGACTTGATGTTGCCCCTTAATCGAAGAAATCGATGCGAGTATGTCTTCGTTCTTTTCGAGCGCGATTTCGAGGAGATCATTCTTCTTTATCTTCTCGTTTGAAACCTTATGTGGGCGCGCATCAGCTACAGCTGCCGCCATGATTAGGGCATCTGAGTGAACGAACTCTGCTTCTACCGCTTGTTTCATCTCCTGAGCACTCTCAACTTCAATGAGGTTAGCTCCTTCCAGATAAAAAGGATCAGTTGCGCCGGCAATCACAGTAACTTCAGCACCAGCCGTAAGCGCTTCGTAGGCAATGGCTAATCCTTGGCGTCCACTTGAGTGATTCCCGATAAATCGAACTGGATCAATCGCTTCACGGGTTCCGCCTGCCGTTACAAGAATTTTCTTACCGGACAGAAACGCTTGTCTTCCTGAGATTTGCGAAACCTGGTCAATAATCGTCTTAGTATCCGGGAAACGCCCTATCCCTGAATCTTTTCCGGTCAGCCTTCCAACATCTGGCTCCATCACCGTAATTCCGCGAGCACGGAGTATGCGGACATTTTCTTGAGTAGCTTGATTGAGCCACATCTTTGGATGCATGGCGGGAACGATAAGAATAGGAGCCGTTGTCGCTAACACAGTAGTTGAGAGCAGATCATCGGCTCGTCCTTGCGCGAGCCGTGCAATTACATCAGCTGTTGCTGGGGCGATGAGAAGAAAATCGGCTTTATCGCCGAGTGAAACGTGAGAGACAGAATCAATGTTCTCCCACACCGATGTTGAAACTGGCCGACCTGAGAGCGCCTCCCACGTAGCTTTGCCAACAAAGTTCAAACTTGATTCGGTAGGTATGACGGTAACCAGAAATCCATGGTCCTGGAGGCGACGCAGAAGTTCGCAGGATTTATAGGCCGCAATTCCGGCGCTGACGCCGAGAATCAACTCACGGCCGCGAGGGAAGGTGATGGGAGCGCCAGCCATAGCTGAAGTTAGTTTTGCGGTTCGAGATTCTCTATCGTGAGTAAGCCATCGTTAATCTCGCGCATAGCGATAGATAGCGGCTTCTCATGAACATGGGTTTCGACAAGTGGACCGACATACTCCAACAAACCTTCACCGAGCTGGGAGTAATACGCGTTGATCTGACGTGCGCGTTTTGCAGCATACAGAACAAGTGAATACTTCGAACCGCTCTTATCGAGTAGTTCGTCGATTGGAGGATTAGTGATTCCATCGAGCGATGCCACAGTGACTCCTTTTAAGGTGATTTCTAGAGGTTATGAGGTCGCCAAGGATACCAGCGATTGAATTACTTCATCGACCCGATGATTAGTGAGGATATGGTCGAATTCCCCTGCAGCAGCCATCTCAGCCCTTGCCAGGGCTAATCGAGCCGCTATCCGTTCGGGTGTATCCGTTCCACGATTCGTAATACGTTGCTCAAGCTCAGTCATAGATGGCGGTTGCAAGAAAACCATCATCGCTTCAGGCATGGATTGCTTCACTTGTCGTGCACCTTCAATCTCAATTTCAAGCAATACATCTTTGCCACTAGTCAATGCATCAAGAACTGGTTGACGCGGTGTCCCGTATCTGGCTCCTGCGAAATCTGCCCACTCAAGAAAATACCGCGCATCGATCATCTTTTGAAATCCAGACGGTGTTACAAAATGATAGGCCTCGCCATCAACTTCTCCAGGCCTGGGTTCGCGTGTAGTAGCAGAAACAGAAAAATAGAAATGATCTCGTTTCTTAAGTTCCTGAACAATCGTACTTTTACCGACTCCACCAGGACCAGATAACACGATCAGTTTTCCGCGTTTCATCTATCTACTTCCTTCAAAAGACGGAGCAAAGTTTCATATTGACTTCGTCCCACACCTTGTACCCTTCGTGATACTGATATCCCAGCTCTTTCGAGAATGTTCATTGCTCGGATCTCGCCAAATCCAGGAAGTGACTCTAGAAGTTCTTTAACTCTCATCTTCTTGATGGCCTCATTATCGCTTTTAAAGGCATCCAACCAATGTCTCTCTCCACTCTTTACTTCGGACTTAAAGTGAGCCCGGGTCTTTCGGGATTGCGCCGCCTTTGCTAACGCAGCTCGACGCTCTTCAAGAGTGAGTTGTGGAGGCGCGCCCATGGCGCAATTAAACCAAGTTATCGACGAGGTTCTTAACTGGGTTACTCAAGCGAGGAAGCAATTTCAGCGGCAGCTATACCGGGTTCTGACGCTTTTGTTATCGGTCGTCCGATCACAACGTAGTTGGAACCTGCATCCATTGCCTGACGTGGCGTCATCACGCGAACCTGGTCGTCATGTGATGCGCCCTTCGGTCGAACGCCTGGAGTGATGAGTGCGATCTTGCTCGACAATTCCTTACGTAGCAGCCCAACTTCGTGTGGCGAACAGACTATTGATGTTGCTCCTGCCTCCACGGCTCGCTTTGCCATAGAGAGAGCGAGCGCTTGAGTTTGCTGAGGTAATCCAAGTTTGTTGAGTTCATCTGTATTGAGTGAGGTCAGCACCGTTACTGCTGTGATTGAGGTTCCCGGTGATGCACCAACCGCGGCGCTCACCATTTCAGCACCGCCTGAAGCGTGAACGGTAAGAAATCGTGGTTTCAATTCGGCAACGCTTGAACAAGCTCCCGCTACAGTATTTGGAATATCGTGAAGTTTGAGATCAAGGAAGATATCGACATCAGGAAAAGCGCTCTTTACCTGCGCAACACCGTTCTTTCCCTGTGCCAAGAAGAACTCAAGTCCTAACTTATAGATTGAAATCACCTGTGACGTTTTCTCAATCATTCCTAGCGTGCTCTGTATATCTGGAAAATCAAGAGCAAGAATTATCGGAGCGTTACTTTTCATGTGCTATCCCAACAGCATCCTTTACGGAGTTAAAGCCACGTTCCTTGAGTAGAACTTCCAATTCATCTTTCACCTTGATTGGAGCGGACGGATTTCCAAAGTTCGCCGTTCCAATTGAAACGGCGCTCGCACCAGCCATAATGAGTTCAAGAGCGTCGCGACCGTTTGTGACTCCCCCCATTCCAAGAATGGGTGTGTTTTTAAATGCAGCATGGACTTGATAAATAGCGCGCACTGCTACAGGTCGGATTGCAGGACCTGAGAGACCTCCAGTTTTTCCTGCAAGCTTGGGACGTTGCGCATCGATATCAATCGCCATTCCGAGCAGAGTGTTAATCAACGCTAAGCCATCGGCGCCAGCTGAAATAACTTCGCCTGCAATAGCAACGATGTCAGTGACGTCAGGGGAAAGTTTCACGATAATGGGAAGTTCTCCACCTATATTGCGTCGAACTGCCTCTATTACTGCGCGAGAAGCAACCGGATCACATGCAAAGACCATGCCGCGATTTTCCACATTAGGACAGGAAATATTGACTTCAATACCACTCAATCCCGGCACGACGCGGAGTCGTCGAGCTAACGATGCATATTCCTCAACTGTTTCACCGGAAATGGAGACAACAACTCGAGAGTTATGCGAAAGCAACCAGGGTATGTCGTCCTCGAGGAATTGATCGATACCGGGTCCTTGAAGTCCGATTGAATTGAGCATCCCACTTGGAGTTTCCGCCATGCGTGGTGTAGCACGACCTGAACGGGGTTTAAGCGCAATGGATTTGGTTACAACAGCACCGATTTCATTGAGAGGAAAGAACTGTGAAAGTTCCTTACCAGAACTGGCGCAACCACTTGCGGTAAAGATTGGATATGGAAAGTATTTAGCACCGAACTTGCAGCGGAAGTCAAAGGATTGGAAATCGTGGTTCATGACGCTCCCCAGGTGCCTTCGGGAATCTTTCGATGAGAATTCCAGATGACTCTCTCGCCATCCATGACGGGACCATCGATGCATGAACGCGTCATCTTGATAACACCCGATTCATCACGCACCGGGAGCACGCAGGTCATACATATTCCTACGCCACATGCCATCGATTCTTCAACTGCACATTGATGAAGGGTGCCAAATTTCTGGGAAACCTCTTCTACTGCAGCAAGCATTCCCATAGGTCCGCATGAATAAATAATCTCGGTGCTATTTTTTTCAATTAAGCCTGGGAGTACATCGGTTACTTTGCCTTGCAACCCAGTGGAGCCATCTTCGGTAGTGATCGTAAGTGAATTTACTGAGCGTTTGCCCTCAAGTGGCGCGTAAATCTTGCCTGCAACCGAAGCGCCAAGAACCATATCGACTCTACAGCCGCGTTCTTTCAAAACTTCTGCCAAACCAAAGAGTGGTGCAGAACCGTAACCACCGCCAACCAAGAGCGCGCTAACTGGTTCTGTTGGAATTCCGAAATGCGTTCCAAGCGGTCCAACCATATTCACCCGATCGTGAATATCCAGCGAGGTAAGCCAGCGACTTCCTTGTCCGTGCGGAGCAACTACTAATTCGATAGTACCTCCATACTGACCGCGATCACTTGCTCTGTAGATTGCAAATGCGCGGCGCAGAATCATGGATGATGATGGACCTCCCACAGAAATTGCGACGAAATTTCCAGGCTTTGCGTACGCCGCCATCGATCCAGCTGCAAAGACCATATGGTGATAAGCGCCAACCTTCTTATTCGAGATAATCTCAACATCACTCTGAGTGGCCCGGCGATTGATGGCGGTCATACTCGATGCCAATCTTGTATCGATTTCGCAGTCAAACTTTCCCGACGCAATTCTTTTATGCCTTCGACCGCCGCCTTCAATCCAGGAACTGTTGTGATACATGAGATGCCTCGTTGCACAGCCGAAGTTCGGATCATCCGTCCATCTCTCTGGGCTCCACGACCAAAAGGCGTATTTATGACGAGTGAGATCTTATTCTGTGCGATTAAATCAACTGCAGAATAAGCATCAGGATTCTTCTCTTTCTCGGCATGCTTAGCCACCAACAGGGTTTCTACGCCATGTTTTGAGAGATAGTCACGCGTGCCTGCGGTTGCATGAAGTGTGAAACCGAGTTCCTTTAAACCCCTTACAGCATTCAAGGAAGCCTCTTTATCTTTATCTGAAAGTGAGATAAAAATTGCACCTTCTTTTGGTAGAGGTCCGAAGGCAGCAATCTGACTCTTCGCAAACGCGGCGCCAAATGAATCAGCGAGTCCCATAACTTCACCAGTTGATTTCATTTCAGGGCCAAGAACTGAATCAACACCTTGTCCATCTCTGCGTCGGAATCTATTCCATGGCAAAACAGCTTCCTTCACCGAGACTCCCTGAGCGGCGCCTGATGAAGAATGAGGAAGTGAACCGGAAGATCTCAATTCATGAATTGATTTCCCGCAAGCTATCAATGCTGCAGCTTTGGCTACTTGAACGCCAGTAGCTTTACTGACAAACGGCACGGTACGCGAAGCTCGAGGATTCGCTTCTAATACATAGAGCTCCGATTGCGAGATTGCATATTGAATGTTGATGAGGCCTCGAACCCCAATCGCATGGGCTAACTTCTTCGTAGCTTCAGTAATCTCTGCAATTTTCGAACTATTAATCGATTGCGGCGGAATCACACACGCGGAATCTCCTGAGTGAACTCCGGCTTCTTCAACGTGCTCCATAATTCCTGCTAGATAGAGTTCCTCACCGTCATAAAGAGCATCCACATCAATCTCAATTGCATCATCCAAAAACTTATCAATCAGAACTGGATGCTCAGGATTGATCTGCGTGGCGATTTCGATGAACTCGGAAAGTTGAGAGTCGTCATAAACAATCTGCATCCCTCTCCCACCAAGAACAAAAGAAGGTCGCACGAGTACGGGATAGCCAATACTTGTCGCAACCTTGAGCGCTTCCTCATAAGAGAAAGCGGTACCAAACTGGGGAGCTCTGAGGCCCGTTTCTTCAAGAACTTTTCCAAAAGCGCCGCGATCCTCGGCTAAATGAATCGCATCTGGCGATGTACCAAGAATGGGAACTCCGGCTGCTTTAAGACCTGCGGAGAGTCCAAGAGGTGTTTGGCCTCCTAATTGAACAATAACTCCAGCGATAGGCCCAGCTTTCAGTTCTGCTCGGTAAATTTCGAGGACATCTTCCAAGGTAAGGGGTTCAAAATAGAGTCTGTCTGAGGTGTCGTAATCGGTGGAAACTGTTTCAGGATTGCAATTAATCATTATTGTTTCAAATCCCGCGGTACTCAAAGCAAAGCAGGCGTGAACACAGGAGTAGTCAAACTCGATTCCTTGACCAATACGGTTTGGTCCACTTCCAAGAATCAGAATCGCGGGCTTGGTGCGTGGTTTAACTTCACTTTCAAGATCGTACGACGAATAATGATACGGAGTGAAAGCCTCAAACTCGCCGGCACAGGTATCGACTGTCTTATAAACAGGGTATATCTCTAAGCGCTCTCGTATCTTGAGAATCTCTGCGGCAGTTGTATTGCGACATTCTGCGATCTGAGAATCTGAGAATCCTAGTTTCTTTGCTTTACGCAATAATTCTGCGGAAAGATCAGGTGCGCTCTTAAGCTGATCTGCCATGAGATTGATTGATTGAATTTGAGTCAAGAACCAAGGATCAATACCTGATCGCTCGTGAAGAGAATCGACGCTCTCTCCCAAAGCCAACAGCTTCTGGACTTGAATAAGACGGTTCTCGGTTGGAATCGATACTGCTTCGAGTAACTCATCGCGAGTCTCAGTAAAATTCCAGCTAAACGTGGAGTTCTTCTTCTCAAGCGAGCGCATCGCTTTCTGGAGCGCCTCAGGAAATGAGCGCCCAAATGCCATTGCTTCGCCAACGCTCTTCATCGTCGTTGTTAATCTGGGATCTGCTTCGGGGAATTTCTCAAAAGCAAAACGAGGAATCTTGACGACTATGTAATCGAGAGTTGGTTCAAAAGAGGCTGGCGTTTTCTTGGTAATGTCATTAGGTATCTCATCGAGTGAATAACCAATTGCCAATTTAGTTGCAATCTTTGCGATCGGAAAGCCGGTCGCCTTAGAAGCCAAAGCGCTCGAACGAGAAACTCGTGGATTCATTTCAATGACAACTATGCGACCATTGACTGGATTGATAGCGAATTGAATATTGCAACCGCCGGTAGCAACCCCAACCTCTCGGATAATGTTGATGCTCAAATCTCGGAGATTTTGAAATTCAACATCGGTCAGTGTTAAGGCAGGGGCAACTGTGATCGAATCGCCGGTATGAACCCCCATGGGATCGAAATTTTCGATACTACACACAATGACGACGTTATCGTGGTTGTCGCGCATTACTTCGAGCTCAAACTCTTTCCAGCCAATAATTGATTCTTCAAGAAGTACTTCTGTTACGGGGCTAAATCTCAAACCTGCCCCCGCTATCTGTTCCAATTCCGATCGTGAATAAGCAATTCCACTACCGAGCCCACCCATAGTGAAAGAGGGACGTACAACAACTGGATAGTTCAAGACTTCCGCAGCAGATAAACATTCATCCATGGTGTGACAGATGATGGATTTTGCAGACTCGCCACCAACCTTTTCGACAATGGCGCGAAATTCTTCGCGATTCTCTCCACGTCGAATAGCAGCAACATCTGCTCCAATGAGCTTGGTGTTGTATTTCGTCAAAATGCCCTTTTCGTGAAGAGCGATTGCAGCATTCAGCGCCGTTTGGCCACCAAGAGTGGCAAGGATTGCAGACGGCTTCTCTTTAGCGATTACCTGTTCAAGAAACTCAGAGGTAATGGGTTCAATATAGGTCGCATCTGCAAATTCAGGATCAGTCATGATGGTTGCAGGGTTTGAATTCACGAGAATTACTCGTATTCCCTCTGATTTCAGAACGCGACAAGCTTGCGTCCCCGAATAATCAAATTCGCAGGCCTGCCCAATAACAATAGGACCGCTTCCTATTACCAAAACGCTCTCAATAGATTTATCGCGCGGCATTGTTCTCCAGCATTTTTAGGAAATCATCAAAGAGATAATTAGCATCATGAGGTCCTGCTGCAGCTTCCGGGTGATACTGAACTGAAAAAGCTGGTCTTTCCAGTAACTTCAAACCCTCAACGACCCCATCATTGAGACAGATATGTGTGACTCGTCCTGCGCCATACACTGTAGTGAAATCTCCATCAGTGGGAGCCTCCACTGCAAAACCATGATTCTGAGCGGTAATCTCGACACGATTCTTCTCTTTGTTCATGACAGGCTGATTAATACCACGATGTCCGAAGCGCAATTTATAGGTATCAAAACCTAAGGCTCGTCCAAGAATTTGGTGACCAAAACAGATTCCGAAAATCGGCATTTTCTCCTCTAGCGCTTGCCGCACAAGGGACACGACGCTATCCATGGTGGAAGGATCGCCTGGTCCGTTAGAGAGAAAGAGTCCGTCATAACCATCGCTCTTGAGTTCGGCATAGGTGGTACTGACCGGAACCATATGAACTTCAATACCTCGCGCTGACATATTCCGAGGCGTTGCTGCCTTGATTCCGAGGTCTAGAGCCGCAACTTTAAATTTTGTCTTACCTTGTGCTGGCACGACATATTCACTATCCGTCGACACATCGTTGGCTAAATAGGCACCTGACATCTGATCTGAGCTCCGTACTTTCACAACCATCTCTTCGCGAGATAGAGAACTGCCAGAAAAAATTCCAACTCTCATGGCGCCCCGATCACGAAGGTGAAGGGTGAGCGCCCGTGTATCCACACCTTGGATACCGACAACACCATTCCTAATCAGATCATCTTCAAGAGATCTCTGGGCTCGCCAATTTGAAACTATCGGCGAAGGATTTCGTACAACGAAACCGCTAACCCAGATCCGTCGTGATTCTTCATCTTCGGTATTCATTCCGGTATTTCCAATATGGGGCGCAGTCATAATCACAACTTGCTTGTGGTAGGAAGGGTCCGTCAGAGTCTCTTGATATCCGGTCATACCAGTAGAGAAGACTGCTTCACCAAAAGTTTCGCCAGTACATGCCCAAGGTTCGCCTTCAAAGATACGGCCATCATCTAGAACGAGATATGCCGTCACTTTTTGACTCCCCCGCGTGAATCTAAATTTTCGTAAACCAGCGCGCCATTATGGAAGGTCTTCTTGATAACTCCACGTAATTCCATGCCATGAAATGGTGTGTTCTTGCTCTTAGAGTGGAGATGTTCACGCTCTACATGCCAGGTTGCATCAAGATCAACAAGAACCACGTTGGCTGCCGAATTCACCTTGATCTCTCCATGGCCCGCATATCTACCAATTCGTGCTGGAGCGCTCGACATTCGATTCACTAGATCAGCGAGAGTCATCAGGCCGCTCTGAACCATTGTTAGGTAGGCAATCGAGAATGCGGTTTCCAAACCAACCATTCCAAAAGCTGCGGCGCTCCATTCGCAATCCTTAGCTTCATTGGGATGCGGCGCATGATCAGTTGCGATGATGTCAATCGTGCCATCTGCTAAACCTTCACGAAGTGCGATGACATCGCTATTGGTACGAAGTGGAGGGTTTACTTTGAATACCGGGTCATACGACTCAGCCTTCTCATCTGTGAGTAGTAGATGGTGTGGGGTAACTTCCGCCGTAACTTTTATTCCGCGCTCTTTGGCGCGGCGGACTATCTCCACTCCCCCTGCAGTCGTGAGATGACAGATATGAAGACGGCTATCGACATGTTCTGCCAACAAAACATCGCGGGCAATGATGGCCTCTTCAGCCACTGCCGGCCATCCTTTTAAACCTAAACGCGCGGATATTTCACCTTCATTCATTTGCGAATTTTCAGTAAGTCGCGGATCTTGCGCATGTTGCGCAATCAGACCATCAAAGGTTTTGACGTATTCCAATGCACGGCGCATGACCAACGGATCAGAGACACAATGCCCATCATCGCTAAAGATTCTCACGCGCGCTTCAGATTGATTCATCGCTGAAAGCTCTGCGAGGTGAGTTCCTTTTTGATCAATCGTGACAGCGCCAATTGGATAGACATCACAGAGGCCATGGCTCTTTCCTAGGCGAAATACTTGTTCAACTACTCCTGCGGTATCAGCTACAGGCAGCGTGTTGGGCATCGCTGAAATTGCAGTGAAGCCACCAGCAACGGCGGCTTGTGACCCCGTTAGAACAGTTTCTGCATCCTCACGTCCAGGTTCTCTTAGGTGAGTATGAAGATCTACGAATCCAGGAAGTATGTGAAAACCCTCAGCATTGATGACGGTTGGCTTACTTCCTGTCGGAAGTTCTTGAACAATTACACCTTCACTAATGAGAACCTCTTGGGAATCCCCGAAGGAATTCTTTGCGTTTTCAATCTTCCACGTACTCATACGCCAACCTCGATTGTCGAATTCGATTCGGAACGTTCTGCGCCACTTAAGAGAAGATAGAGAACTGCCATACGGATACTGACGCCATTTGCCACTTGCTCCACGATCACAGAACGAGTCGAATCAGCGCTATCAGCTGAGATCTCAAGACCACGATTCATGGGGCCAGGATGCATCACTATCGCATCGCTCTTCATGCGGTTGATGCGCTCTAAATTCAGCCCGAAATTACGTGAATATTCCCTTTCTGTTGGGAAATAAAGATCATCCATTCGTTCACGTTGAACACGGAGCATCATGATTGCATCGACGCCTTCAATCTCAGCATCAAGTGAATAACTCACTTCTGCACCCCAGCTAGCAACGCCCACCGGCAGCAAAGTGGGTGGCGCAATGAGGACAACCTTTGCACCTAACTTCTGCAAAAGAAGGACATTACTTCGAGCGACTCTGGAATGAAGAACATCTCCAACGATGGCGACTCGTAAACCTTGTAGATCGCCAGCATCCTGACCTAAATGGCGGCGAATAGTGAATGCATCGAGGAGCGCTTGCGTTGGATGTTCATGGGTTCCATCCCCAGCATTGATAACAGTCCCTGTCATCCACTGTTGTCGCGCCAATTGATGCGCAGCGCCAGATGCGCCATGTCGAATGACTACTGCATCTGCGCCCATTGCCTGCAAAGTGAGCGCGGTATCTTTCAAACTCTCACCCTTACTTAGGCTCGATCCTTTTGCTGAGAAGTTGATGACATCTGCCGATAGTCGCTTTGCCGCCGCCTCAAAAGAAATTCTCGTGCGAGTGGAGTCTTCGAAAAAGAGATTAACCACCGTTCTACCGCGAAGCGTAGGAAACTTCTTGACCGTTCCTTCAGAGAGTCGTGAGAGCTCGGCTGCAGTATCGAGCACATTAATCGCTTCAGCCTTGCTCAGATCATTGATTGAAAGTAGGTGCTTCATTTGCCGTCACGACCTTCAATAGTGACTGCATCGCTTCCGTCGATTTCCGCCAAATGTACTTTAACCGTTTCTTCCTTGGACGTAGGAATATTTTTCCCTACAAAATCTGCTCGGATTGGTAATTCTCTATGGCCGCGATCAATCAAGACCGCTAGTTGAACGCTCTTCGGCCTGCCGATCTCGTTAAGTGCATCCAATGCAGCACGAATCGTTCGACCCGAAAAGAAAACGTCGTCAACAAGGACAACATGCTTTCCGTCGATCCCACCGCTGGGTATCTCGGTTGGCAACAAGGTTCTTGGCGGGCGCATTCGAAGATCATCGCGATACATGGTGATATCCAAAGTCCCCACCGGGATCGCGGTCTTCTCAATCTCGTTGATATCTTCTGCAATTCTCTTGCTCAAGAACGCTCCACGGGTTGGAATGCCCAGCAAGAGCACATCAGCGCTACCGTGGTTTTTTTCTAGGATTTCATGCGATATGCGACGTAACGCACGGTTGATTTCACCGGCATTGAGGACAACGCTCATGAGAACTCCTTCGCCGCCTCACAGGACGGATCGTTAAAGGTTGGCGCACTCTAGCATGGCCGTTGGTTGTGGAAGAAACTCATGGTTTGTGTCGCAACGCCTTAACCTGCCGCCATGCCCACACCACTTCATATTGGAGCGCGCCTTAAACATATCCGCCGCCAACAAGGTCTGACCCTGAAGCAGATAGAAATCAAATCTCGCGGTAAATGGAAGGCTGTTGTTATTGGCTCATACGAACGCGGAACCCGATCACTGAGCGTTGCAAAAGCCGAAGAGCTCGCAAGCTTTTATGGAGTTCCGTTATCTGCCTTCTTCACGGAGCGAGAGCAAAGCGCAGAACATACTCTTTCCGATGGACTGACCTTTGATCTAAGAAAGCTACGACAATCCCTCGCCACGCCCGATGAATTCTCTAGCCAGGTTTATGGCCTTTTGAATTGGATAGCACGCAAGCGAGAAGACTGGAATGGTGAAATTCTCAGTTTGCGCTCGGGCGATATCGACACCCTCATGATCCTTACAAAGAAGAATGAGGTAGAACTTGCTGATGCGCTCCTGAATCGAGAACTAAGGTTTACAAAACAAGGTCGGGTTTGATCTCAAGAATCTTACTAAGGACTCCGTTGATGTACTTGCTTGACTCCTCGGTCGAGAGAGTCTGGGCTAACTCCAAAGCTTCACTTATAGCCACCGAAGCTGGAACATCACTTGACCAGAGAAGTTCAAAGATCGCTAGACGCAGGATATTTCGATCAATGACTGGCATGCGATCCATATCCCAGCCTTGCGAGTATGTCGTAATCAATTCATCGAGTTTACGTTTATGAAGATCAACTCCATCAACCAATTCTTTTGTGAAGTCTCGGATTACATACTCCAGTTCTGTGACTCTTGTGTGCAAGAGATCTACAGCAGGGGTCTTGCGGATATCGCCTTCGTAAAGTAAATCCAGAGCAGCTTTACGCGCCTTGGAACGCGTACTCACTTAGTTTGCGCGTCCTAAATACTCACCCGAACGGGTATCAACAAGAACAACTTCATCTTGCTTGATAAATAATGGAACCTGAATGGAGATTCCAGTCTCGAGAGTTGCGGGCTTGGAACCAGCTGAGGATCGATCTCCTTGTAAGCCAGGTTCGGTGTAGGTAATCCGTAGAGGAACATTTGCTGGTAGCTCAACATAAAGAGGATTTCCCTCATGCACAGCAACAATAGCCTCACTGTTTTCTAACATGTAATTTGCTGCATCTCCGACAGTTTCTGGTGAGATTGTCATCTGGTCATACGTCGATGAATCCATAAATACATACCCTGATGGATCCTTGTACAAGAACTGCATTTCACGCTTCTCAAGAATCGCAACGTCGACCTTGACACCAGCGTTGAATGTTCTCTCGACCACTTTGCCTGATAAAACATTTTTCAATTTTGTGCGCACGAAGGCAGGGCCTTTGCCCGGCTTAACATGTTGGAATTCGACAACGTTCCAGAGCTGACCCTCAATATCGAGCGTCATACCGTTCTTAAGGTCATTAGTTGTGGCCATAAGCGCGAAGATTACACGCGAATTTGCTATTTAACTAATTGCTGTAAAGCACGTAGCGCCAAGCGATACGAATCAAGCCCGAATCCTGCAATGGTTCCATTAACTACTCCGGAGATTACTGAGGTATGACGGAACTCTTCACGTGAAAGCGGGTTCGAAAGATGTACCTCAATACATGGCGCTTTCAGCATTACCACCGCATCTCGAATCGCATAGGAATAATGAGTGAATGCTGCTGGATTGAAGATGATAGGCATTTTGTTATCGGCAGCCTCATGTAACCACGAGATGATCTCCGCTTCATCGTTGCTCTGGCGAATTTCTGCCTCAATTTGCAACGTCGCAGCTTCTTTCTTTATGGCCTCTTCAATGTCTTGATAGGTGATATCTCCATAGTAATTCTTTTCTCGTAAATCAAGGCGAGAGAGATTTGGGCCGTTGAGAACGAGACACTTCATGGTCATAATCTACCGTCCCATCTCGGATTCATAGATACTCTGCAAGATCTTCACATCCGGGTTCTCTGCTCTCGCAGGTTTTCCAATCTCAGAGAGCGTTACAAAACGCAATGCAGACCGACTCTTCTTATCGCGGAGCATTAACTCCAGGAGTTCGGCCCAAGCGGATGAGCTATAGGTTGTGGGTAGATCAAGAGCTTCCAAAGTTGATTTATGGAGTTGTACTCCAATTGACGTCAGTCCGCTGAAATGCGCCGACACATGTGCTGCATACACAAGGCCAATCGAGACACACTCACCGTGGCGAAGCTCGTAACGAGAGTGCCGCTCAATGGCATGGCCCAATGTATGTCCGTAATTAAGAATCTCTCTTTCAAATGACTCACGGAAATCAGAACTAACTACCCGAGCCTTTACTGTGATTGCTCTCTTAATCAATTCGCTCATATTTTCTCTCCAACCACGCGTGATGATTGAGAGGATTTCTGAATCTGCAATGAAACCGCACTTAGCCACTTCAGCTAACCCAGCCTTTACATCGCGCTCCGAAAGAGTGGAGAGAAAACTTTCATCAACAATAACCTTAGAAGGCGAATGGAAAGCCCCTGCCAGATTCTTTCCGCCAACGAGATTGATGCCGGTCTTGCCACCAATGGCTGCATCAACCATGCCTGCAAGCGAAGTTGGAATCGCTACCCACTGCAAGCCACGCATGTATGTTGCAGCGACGAAGCCTGCGAGATCAGTAGTAGCTCCGCCACCAATCCCAACGAGGAAGCCATCCCGTCCAAATTTTTCTTCTGCCAATCTCTCAAGAATCTGCAAATAAACCGCTCCAGACTTCTGAGATTCTCCATCTGGAAGTTCAATTACTAACCAATCACTTGGCAACGGACCAACAATCTCGACCATCTTCTTTGGAATGAGAGCGCAGGTTTTGCCATTCTTAATTGTGTCGGAAAGAGATGCTTTCCAGTCCCTTACGAAATCAACTGAATAATCGCGCTCTGCGCTGATAACAATCTGGCTCATGCGATCACCATCTGGGCGATCTCTCGAGCAACTTCTTGGGGTTTACGGTTGTCCGTAGAAACGGTGCGGGCAGAAATTCGTTCATAAATAGGGCGACGCTTTTCCATCAGAGCCAACCATTGTTGCCGAGGGTTTCCCATCAGCAATGGCCGTTCTTTATTGAAACCAACGCGCGGCGCAGCATTAGAAATCGAGACATCCAAAAAAATAACTTCCGAGAAATCTTGAAGTCTCTGTTCCACATCCGGATCTAGGACAGAGCCGCCTCCCAGAGCTATCACAGAGTCCTCTTCATCTAATGTTTTGAGAACTACTTCCTTTTCCAAGCGTCGAAAATACTCTTCGCCATCAGTGAGAAAGATTTCACTAATCTGACGCCCGGTCTGCTTTTCGATGACCTGATCTGTATCAATCCAAGGTTTGTTCAACTCTTTGCTGAGGTATTTAGCAACCGTAGATTTTCCAGCGCCTGGTGGTCCTATCAACACAATAGATTGCATAACTGCTATTTAATCTTCATATTTTCAAGATATGAGGCAAGATTTCGTTTTGACTCCATCAAGCTGTCTCCCCCAAATTTCTCTAGGAATGATTCAGCAAGTACGAGAGCAACCATTGCTTCAGCAACAATGCCGGCCGCCGGAACTGCACATACATCGGAGCGTTGATTTATAGCTTTTGCAGCCTCACCATTCGATGTGTCGATCGTGTCGAGGGCTTTCGGTACGGTAGATATTGGCTTCATTGCAGCTCTTACGCGTAGAACTTCACCGGTAGACATTCCACCTTCGGTTCCACCAGCGCGACCAGTTCTACGTCGAATAGAACCCGATGAATCTCTCTCAATTTCATCATGAGCGTGACTGCCACGACGCTTGGCCGTAGTAAATCCATCGCCAATTTCCACGCCCTTGATAGCTTGAATCCCCATCAGCGCACCCGCAAGTCGAGAATCTAATCGCCGATCCCAATGAACATGGGAGCCAAGCCCTGGGGGAAGATCGTAGGCTAGAACCTCAACAACTCCTCCAAGAGTGTCGCCTTGTGAGTGGGCATCGTTTATCTCATCAATCATTCTCTTGCTTACATCAGGAAAAGCACATCGCACTTCATCCTGATCAATTGAGTCTCGCGAGTTCTTCAACGGTAGTTGATAGTCGGCGGGGATTTCGACCGCGCCAATTGATACAACATGACTCAAAATTTCGATACCTGCCACCTGACGTAGGAATCGACGTGCCACGGCGCCAAGAGCTACGCGTGCTGCAGTTTCTCTTGCAGACGCCCTCTCAAGAATCGGCCTAGCGTCATCAAATTCATACTTCTGCATTCCAACAAGATCTGCATGACCGGGACGCGGCCGTGTTAAGGGCGCATTCCTACCAAGGTTTTCGATCTCTTCCTTAGGGATGGGATCGGCCGCCATAACTTTTTCCCATTTAGGCCATTCTGAATTCGCAATTTCTATAGCGATTGGTCCGCCCTGAGTAACTCCATGACGAATTCCACCAATGATTGTGACTTTATCCGCCTCGAAATTTTGACGTGCTCCGCGTCCAAAACCTAATCTCCTGCGACGAAGATCCTCATCAATATCCGACGTGGTAACTAAAACATGTGCCGGGATTCCTTCAACGATGCCGACCAGAGCCGGTCCATGGGATTCACCTGCTGTGAGCCAACGCATCTGATAATTATCGCAGATAAAGAGTACTTCGTGCGGATTGTTTAGATATAGGTCTCAAGGGCCACCCCAAGGAACATGAATGGAGCAAATGCGATTCGATTTTTTGCAGAGATTCTCTTAAGCATGAGAAGAATGAGGATCACTACACCAGCTGTCATCCAGGTGAAGAGGTTCATTCGTATAACTGCGGAGAATTCCTCATGACTCACGGAGAGGTAGATTCCCATTAGTGGTGACAGTCGAAGGTCTCCCATACCCAATTGTCTTTGTGAGCAGAAATAAATGACGAGATAAATCAAGTAATTGCCTAAAGCAAAAATGGCGGCGTTCCAAGAGATAAAAACAATGCTAGATAAAAGTGCGAAATGCACATGCGTTTTTTTGATGCGATGAGTCTTCACGTCTCTGTGACTAATAACGAGCGACCAAATCAGAAAATGAAGAGTCTCCATTCTCTGAGGTTATGCTCTAGAAAGAACGCTTGTAGATTACCCACAGGTCATTGGAAACTCTGCAAAGCAACTTTCTTAAGCTCACCAAAAAGGCTTTGCCTGTCAAAAGATTTCTGAGTCATCACTTCTATCTGAAAGATAGCCTGAGCGCAGAGTAGATCTATTCCCGATAACAACTGACCGCCACCTTCTAACTGCCTGCGTGAGAGGGTCGGTAACCACGGTGAATAAATAGCATCGAGGAGAATGGGTGCGGCTTGAGGATCGAAATAGATAGAGGAAATCCCATCGTCAGGCACAGTGTTAATAAGTAGATCAACGCCATCTACTTGGTCAATCTCATCCCAGGCTAAGAACTTAATACGATGTTCTGGGAATGCTTCAATAATCAGTGAATCGCGGGATGAGCTTCTGCGACAAATAACGATTTCCGAGTTCTTGAGATGTCTCGAATCCAACGCGGCACGTGCAGTTCCTCCAGCTCCAAGAATTGCAACTTTATGGAACTTCTTATCGCTGAGTAAAAATTCTATTCCAGTGACATCTGTCGACGTCGCCTTCCAATTCCTCCCATCGCGAAAGATTGTGTTTGCTGACCGAATACGTTCGGCACGTGTATCAACCTCAATTAAATCTGTGTAATCGTTGGAGCAGATTTCCTCTTTGAGAGGCATCGTGAGAGAAAAGCCGCACCAATCGGGATCAGACAACCGCTGCGGAGATAGAAAACTTCGTAACTCATCCTGTTTTACCTCCATCGCTGCATAATCGCCATCAAAGCCAAGAACCTTGTAGGCATGATTGTGGATGAGTGGTGATAGCGAATGCTTAATGGGAGAACCAAGAACGGCCGCCTTAAATGTCATTCGAATAGTCCCAACCTAAAGTTCTTTTTATAGTCCGCTTTCCACTCTAAGAATTGATCATAAGAGCTAGTGAAGCGTGTGTCGTTCGGCTTCACCGTTACGAAATAGAGCCAATCGCCTGCTTCTGGTTGCAGGGCAGCTTTTACGGCTGCTGCCGTGGGACTTCCAATCGGTCCTGGAGGAAGTCCTGGATAGATAAATGTGTTGTATTTGCTACGAACTTTGATGTCTTCCAACGAAACTCGAATCTCTCCCCTGCGATTGAGTGCGTAATGAACTGTGGAATCAAATTGCAGAGGCATCCTCTTCTCAAGTCGGTTATAGATAACCCGTGAGACCTTTCCGAAAATGTCAGGAGTACCCTCTGTTTCGACGAGAGACGCAACTGTAAGAATCTCAAATGGAGAAAGGGTTGGAGAATTGCTCCATTCAATATTATTCGTTGCCCACTTAAATTTCTCCAACATCGCTGCGATGACACTCTTGGCATCTACATCTTTATTGAAGGAATACTGTGCCGGATAGAGAAATCCCTCTAAAGAACGGGCCTTGAATCTCTCTGGCGGTGCTGCTGACTTCATGGCTTTAGCTATCTCTGCTTCGGAAAGACCGAAGTCGATGAGTGACTCCACAACTTCAACTACCCGCGCGCCATCGCGCACGATGATGAGGTTAGGAATGCGCTTTGGGTCAAGTAATTGTTCCAGCGCTTCTATGGCAGGAATCCTTCTTTCAATCAGGTGCTCTCCTGGTGCGATTCGAGAAGAACGTTCATCTGCGACCGCTACTCTAAAAAACGCTAATGAAGATTTCACGACGCCTGCGGCTTCGAGTTTTCGAGCTATCTCAGAACCAGTCTCTCCATTGGCCACTTCAATTCTCACTTCGCCAGTAGCCTCACCAGGAGCGAAGTCAGGTGCGCTATCGACTCCGCTCGCACAACTTCGCAATGAGAGAGTGAGCAAGAAGATAAAGACGGCCGACAAGGCCAGTCGACCCATAGGTTTCTTAGTCAATAAAGAAGTAATTCCTCGTGAGTTGGTTTGCAGGCTAGATTTCATCGCCGGCCAATCCGCCACTTGATCTCTCCCAATGCAGGGCAAACTCTAAGATGGCTACCGCAGCCATTTGATCAACATCATCGCGGGTTAATTTCTTTCCCGCTGATATGGCTTGGTTTATCGCCGATTTAGTAGAAAGTCTTTCATCAACAAGTCGTATCTCGACATGAGATTCAATGTAACTCCGGAGCTCTTGAGCAAAATGGCGAACTTTCTCGGTTGAAGTACCTTCACCACCCGATAAATGAATTGGCAATCCGATATATACAAAACTAATTGCTTCATCCTGAACTATCGAGGCTACCTCTTGTATTACCGCAGCGCTATTGTCAACGCTGTTCTTGATGGTCCGCAGCGGCGAAGCTACTAGCGCAGTGGCATCACTTATCGCTAATCCGATGCGAACATCACCATAGTCAATTGCCAAACGTCGTCCAGATGGCAACACGATGACCCTTAGCTGAGAGCGTTCTTAATTGCGTTCATCGCCTCAGAAATCTTGGCGCTATTGATTCCGCCACCTTGGGCGAAGTCATCTTTACCTCCGCCACCACCTCCAAGAATTGTGGACGCGAGTTTTACCAAAGTTCCAGCCTTTACCCCACGTGCTCGAGCGTCATCATCCACGGCGACAACCAACACAACTTTGTCTGCCCCCCTGCTTGCGAGAGCAATAACGCTTCCTTTAACGCGAGAGCGCAGATCTAAAGCAATCGATCGAAGATCATCGCCACTTAAGTTATCGCCCATATCATGAGCCAGAAGCGAGATTCCGTTAACTTTCTCAGCTGAAGCAATTAACGAACTAGCAGCAGCAAGTGCCTGCTTGGTTTTAATCTGCGCCAGCTCTTTCTCCACTTCCTTGAGTCGAGATAACAAAGATGAAATTCGTTCCGGAAGTTCTTCAACCCTGGTGCTCTTAATAAGGTCATTGAGAGAATTCAAAAGGACATGCTCGCGAGCCAAGAATGAGTATGCATCGACCCCGACGAGCGCCTCCACACGTCGAACACCAGCGCCAATAGAAGATTCACCGAGCAACTTCACGATTCCTAATTGCCCTGAGCGAGAGACATGGGTGCCACCGCATAACTCGCGAGCCCAATCGCCAACGCTTACAACTCGTACTCGCTCTCCATATTTTTCGCCAAAAAGCGCCATCGCGCCGATTGCTTTCGCTTCTGCTTGAGACATTTCCTCGGCTATCACTTCAAGATCTTCTAGGAGCAACGTGTTGACTCGCGACTCAACTTCATTGAGCGCAGCTTCGGAAACTGCACCAGCTGATGGAAAATCAAATCTAAATCTTCCTGGAGCATTCTCTGATCCGGCTTGCGTTGCTGTCTCACCAAGTACCTCACGGAATGCTTTGTGAACCATATGCGTAGCAGTATGGGCACGCGAGATACCGCGACGTCGTTCGATATCGATGGCAGCATGGACCGCGGTGCCCGATTGCCACGAACCTTTAGTGATGCGTCCACGATGGACAAAAACACCCGGGATGGGCGTTTGAACGTCATCGATTTCAATCAGCGAGCCATTTGCACCATGAATAAATCCACCGTCTGCAAGTTGACCGCCGCCTTCTGCGTAAAAAGGAGTGCGATCGAGGATTACTTCAACGTCATCACCTTCGACTGCTTCGGAAGCGCTCTTTCCATCCTTAAACAAGCCAAGCAGCGTACTTTCACTTTCAAGATGGGTGTATCCAATGAACTCAAGTTTCTTGCCTTGTTCGGCGATCTTGCGATACTCAGAAACATCCGTGTGGCCGCTCTTCTTTGATTTAGCATCAGCTTTGGCGCGATCACGTTGCTCTTTCATCAATCTCTTAAAGCCTTCGGCATCAACTGCCAGACCCTGCTCGCTCGCCATTTCGAGGGTTAAATCGAAAGGGAATCCATAGGTATCGTGCAATTTAAAGGCATCGTCGCCTGAGATCTGCTTGCCGCCACCTTTTTTAACAACTGAACTTGCTTGATCAAAAATTTGAGTTCCACTCTTGAGCGTTTGCAAAAACGCATCTTCTTCGGCTTCTGAAACCTTAATGATTCGCTCTTTGTCGCTCACAAGCTCGGGATACTGGGGACCCATTGCTTCAATTGAGGCAGTTATCAATTCCACCATGTTGTGGTCAGGTGATCCTAATAAACGCATATTGCGAGTAGTGCGACGCATCATGCGACGTAAAACATATCCGCGCCCCTCATTTCCGGGTGTTACACCGTCACCAATCAACATCGTGGCGGTACGCGCATGATCAGCAATAACCCGAAGTGAGATGTCGGTGTGAGGGTCCGCACCATATTTCACTCCAGTGATACCACTCGCACGGTCAAGAATATGTTTTGTCGTATCAATTTCGTAAATATTCTCTACGCCTTGCAATAACGCTGCAGTTCTCTCAAGGCCTAAGCCGGTATCAATATTCTTTGCAGGAAGCTCTCCGATGATGGGGTAACCCTCTTTTCCGGGACCATCGCCGCGAATATTTTGCATGAAAACCAAATTCCAGATCTCTAAATACCGATCCTCGTCAGCGATCGGGCCACCTTCTTTGCCGTATTGCGGACCCCGGTCATAGTAAATTTCTGAGCACGGTCCACATGGACCAGGAACGCCCATTGACCAGAAATTATCAGCCATACCACGACGTTGAATTCTCTCCTTAGGAATCCCAATCTTCTTGTGCCAAATATCAGCAGCTTCATCATCATCAAGATAGACAGTGACCCATAACTTTTCCTCCGGAAAGCCGTAACCACCTTGATTTATCGGCTTCGTTAATAATTCCCAAGCTAGGGCTATAGCGCCCTCTTTGAAGTAATCACCGAAAGAGAAATTGCCACACATCTGAAAGAACGAAGCATGGCGCGTAGTTTTTCCAACTTCATCAATATCGAGAGTGCGCACACATTTCTGAACGGAGGTTGCGCGTGTATAAGGCGGAGTCATTTCTCCAAGAAAAAATGGCTTAAATGGAACCATTCCGGCATTGACGAGTAAAAGATTGGGATCATCGGCGATGAGGGAAGCAGAAGGAACGACAGTGTGTTTTAAACCTAAGCTGTTGTCCGACTCAAAAAAAGAGAGCCAACGCGATCTAATCTCGGCTGATTTCACGAGAGATTAGAACTCCTCGTCATCAACGTAACGTGTTGTCTTACCCTTTTTTGCTGACTTCTTCTTTTTCTTCTTCCGCATTTGTGCCGCAGTTAAAACTGCTCCTGCAGCTTTCATGGCCATCTGATTCTTATCTAAAAATGAAGAGGTGTTTTCGGTGATCTTTGTGCTGAGTTCTTCCATGGTCCGTGTGACTTTGTTGATGCTCTGGAGCGGTCCATTGACCAGCTCCACAGTTGTGGTTACCTCGTTAAGAAGCGGTGTGGTCTCATTGGTGATCTCTTTGACTGCCGTTCCAACTTCATCAATGGCTCTTCCAAGTCGAACCACCGCATAGGCGATGGCAAGACTGATGATGAGGAAAGCGCTGGCAGCGATGATTGCTGCAATTCCACCTGCGGACATGAGGCAAGCGTACCCAATGCCGCCTTATGCCCGTGCTTTAAGCGAGTGTTGGCAGCGGCACATCTGGAGTGCGATGTTCTTTATGGGCCGTCAAGGCTGATACGTGATACGCCTCAATCGCAGCCATATTTTCCTGCGATAAATACTTGCTTCCATCCACCACATCGCCCATTCGACCTTCAATAACTGCATGAACATCATTACCAGATAACGTTTTGTGGGTTTCTAACGCATGCGCTACGGCAAGAACGTGCGCTCGATTCGCGGCGAGTAAGTCCTCCGCTTTTGTTAGCAGAGACGAGAGGTTGTCCTCGATGCGATCAGAGAGCGCTCGACGCATCTCCTGTTTTGCATCATTAGGACGCGCTCCACCAGGTGCACCAATTTCCATACGACGACTTGAGGCATATGAAGAGACGGTGGAGCCCATTCCCCAATAACCTTCCATTAATCCCGCGATTGTGGTGGCTGATTCCAAATCACCAGAGACTCCGGATGAATTATCTCCATCAAAAAACATTCGCTCTCCGGCCAAGGAAGCAAGTGATACCAAGATGTCGCCTTCATATTCGCTTTTCCAATGAGTGAATTGATCATCCGGTGGAATAGATGCGACCATTCCTAAATACTCGGCGCCCTTTTCAATGGTTGCAATATCAATATCCATATGTTTTCTTACGCGATGTGCCATGACTGCGTGACAAGCTTCATGAACCGCCGTTGCATGTCGCTCTCGCTCGATGTATTCAACATCTTCTGAAGGGCCAAGTTGTTTGAGCTGTTTAGCCTTTAAAACATCGGCCCAGGTAACACTGGTTCGTCCGTTACGGATTGCCATGATCAAAGATTCATTGACGAGATCTTTAATGGTTGCACCCGTTGCATATGGCGTAATGATTGCCAGCTTCTCAACTTCTTCTTTGGAGAGATTGTTGGCAACCTTGGCGAAATAACCCTCATAGGTACGAATGCGTCCCGCTTTACTTGGATAGCCGACCCGATACATGCGATCGATGCGTCCGGGACGAAGGAGCGCTTCGTCGAGGGACTCCGGCATATTCGTCGCCATCACAACCAAGATTCGATACTTGGGAGGATTCTTCGGACGCATGCCCAGGGTTCTACGAACAATGCGGTTGAAGAAACCACGCGGCTTTTTTAAGCCAGATAATTCCGTGAGCAGCGCTTGGAGAGTTCCCATTCCCCCACCGCCGCCAGCTCCTGCCCCCATGACAAATCGATTAATCAAAGAAGGTTTCCCTTCGTTCACCAATGAATGAGCGGAAAGATTTTTGACTGTAATTAAATTCGATGCTGATTCACTGAGGTAGGTGCCTCCCCTGCATGAATCCTGGGAAGAATATGCACCTGGACCGCGATTGGTCATAATTCCACGATTGCCGAGAGCATCAGCTTCGTCAAAGAAAACGACAACTCCTCCGTAGCGAAGGGCAAGTTTTCGTAATTTCCTGAATAGACCTTTTACTTTCAGGATTCCAATACCAAAAAACATATTGTTAAACGCGCCAGGATCGACGAAGACGAATGGTTTACCTGTTTCGCCCGCCATCGATTCTGCCATCAATGTTTTACCGGTTCCTGGAGGCCCCCACAGCAAAATTCCACCTGGAACGTATCCTCCGAGTTTTTCAATGCTCTCTGGATTTTCTAGGAAGACTAAGTTTTCACGTATACGCGCAAGGACATGATCCTGACCCCAGACATCAGTGAAACGTGTTTTGATGTCATCAGGAAAATAGGTATCAATTCCACCACGACTTAGGAACCAAAAAATTGCAACAAATTGGATGATGACGAAGACGACGGCAAACATAAGTTGCCCGATGATGGGAAGTGCGCTCCACAGCGCCTGCGGTGCTAAGAAAAGTGCACGAACTGGGGTCTCATCGTAGATCGCACCAAGTACTACTGAGAGAAGTGCTATAACGACTATCCACTTAATAACCCGCGAGATGCGAAAGCGAGTCCAATCGCTAAGTTTGTGAACTATGCGATCTACGAAAGAAAAATATCGTTGCCACACTCCATGATAGGGAGCAGCGAGTTCTGAGATTAAGAAGTGAGTTTGCCGAAGCGCTTCAATCGCAAAGAGAGGAAAGATCCACCAGCGTTGATAAGCGCTATTTGAAAGGGCTTTTTCGAAACCGAGACCCTCATCTCCAGCCATATCCGCCCACACGAGAACGAGAAAGACAATGGTGAAGAAAAGTAAGAATTTGATTCGATCGTAGAAAGAAAGATGAACTCGTGTCTTCCGATCAGTATCTCGCGGACGGGAAGTTTGAGTTGTGCTCATCACTTATCCTCTGGCTTGAAATCTACGCCACTTTCTTTCCGTTGTGCTGCAGTGATAGGTGTTGGAGCGCCAGTGAGTGGATCTCCTCCACTAGCAGTCTTTGGAAAAGCAATCACTTCCCGGATGGATTCCGCACCAGCAAGAAGTGCGCAAAGTCGGTCAAGTCCCAACGCAATTCCTCCGTGTGGCGGCGGCCCATAGTTGAACGCTTCGAGGAGGAATCCGAATTTGCTCTCCGCCTCCTCCGAACTCAAACCAATGACGTTAAATACGGATTGCTGAATGTCCCTTCTGTGAATACGAATGGACCCTCCACCAATCTCACTGCCATTAAGAACGATGTCGTAGGCATAGGCCAGAGCGTCGCCAGGGTTCGTTGCAAATGTCTTTTCAAATTCTGGTTTCGGTCCTGTAAAGGGGTGGTGGACCGCTGTCCATCCACCGTCATCGGTCTTTTCGAACATAGGAGCATCAACAACCCAGAGAAACTTCCACTCTGACTTAGTTATCAGATTGCAACGTTCGCCAATCTCGAGACGCACCGCACCTAAGAGATTTAAAGACGAATTACGGTCACCCGCTGCGAAAAATATCGCATCTCCATTTTTCGCGCCAACAAAGGCAGCAATTCCATTAGATTCTTTTTCAGAGAGATTCTTCGCAACTGGACCCGAGAGAGATCCATCTTCACCTACCAAGATATAAGCCAATCCCTTTGCCCCGCGAGCCTTTGCCCAGTCTTGCCATGCATCGAGCTCTCTGCGAGGAGAAGACGCTCCTCCTGGCATCACAACCGCACCGACAAATTCGGCTTGAAATACGCGGAAGGAGGTCTCTTTAAAGAATTCCGTTGCATCGGTTAATTCATTACCAAAACGTAAATCAGGTTTATCCGATCCAAATCTCCGCATTGCTTCGTGGTAAGTCATATGCGGTATCGGCAGTGGCACTTCATATCCAACAACGCTCTTAAATACCGAATGGATGATTCTCTCAGCCACTGAGATCACATCATCTTGATTGCCAAAAGACATCTCTATATCGAGTTGCGTGAATTCCGGTTGACGATCAGCACGGAAATCTTCGTCGCGGAAGCATCGCGCGATCTGGTAGTACTTCTCCATTCCAGCAACCATCAGTAACTGTTTGAATAACTGAGGTGATTGGGGAAGGGCATACCAAGAACCTGGTTGCAAACGAACCGGAACTAGAAAATCTCGCGCGCCTTCCGGAGTTGATCGTGTGAGATATGGTGTTTCGATCTCAAGAAAACCTTCATCATCCATAACGCTTCGAATAACGGAGGTAACCTTTGAGCGGAGACGTAGGGCTTTGCTGGGGGCTTCGCGACGTAGATCTAAATAGCGATATTTAAGGCGGACCTCTTCGCTGACATTTACATTCTCACCACTATCAACTGGGAAAGGCAATGGCGCCGCCTCACTCAACACTTCAAGCGAATCACATACGACTTCTATTTCACCAGTAGGGATTCCCAGATTCTCATTGCCCTGTGGTCGCTTTGCGACTGTGCCTTTTACTACAACACACCATTCTGCTCGAAGGGATCCCGCAACAGCTTCATCCGAAATAACAACTTGAACATTTCCTGTTGCATCACGGAGATCAATAAAAGCAACACCACCATGATCTCGTCTGCGCGCAACCCAGCCCGCCAAGGTGACGCTTTGACCAATGTTGCTAGAACGAAGTGTTCCTGCACCATGCGAACGAAGCACTACACAAGCCTCTCTTCTTTACTGGGAGGACCGCCAATGAGACTTACAGAAGACGGGATTTCTCCGCAAGGGTTTGAGCTAGACCGCTAAGAGTAACCGATACCGTCTCCCCCGTCGCCATATTTTTCAATTCGATACTTCCTGAACTGAGTTCAGCATCACCAATCACGATGGCAAAGCGCGCACCTGATTTATCAGCTGCTTTCATCGCGCCTTTGAGGGCTCTCTCGCCATAACTCTGTTCAACAACGAATCCTTGTCTCCGCAATTGATTGACAAGAACAAAGGATTCTTCTCTTGCTTTTTCACCAAGTGCGACAACATACAAATCTGTGTACTTCATCGAAGTTAGCGAAATTCCTTCTGCTTCCATCGCCAAGATGATTCGGTCAATTCCTAGACCAAATCCGATGCCCGATAAATCTTGTCCGCCAAGGGTTGCCATTAAGCCGTCGTATCTTCCGCCACCCCCGATTCCCGATTGAGCGCCCAAACCGCTATGGACAAATTCAAAGGTAGTGCCTGTGTAGTAATCCAATCCTCGAACCATTCGAGGATTCACTTCAAAAGGAACTCCAACTGCTGTGAGCGCTTTCTGAACGGCGGCAAAATTCTCTTTGCTTGCTTCATTGAGAAAATCAATAAGCAACGGAGCGCCTTGCATCTTGGATTGAACTTCGCTTCTTTTATCATCAAAAAGTCGTAATGGATTCTTTGCTGCGCGAGATCGAGTTTCTTCATCAAGATCCAATTTTTCAATAAACGCAACCAGAGATGTTCGATGCTCTGCTCGGGACTGAGCGTCTCCGAGGGAAGTAATATGCAAAGTGAAATTTTTGACACCTAGATTCTTATAGCCTTGATAAGCAATGGCAATGACTTCGGCATCCAATTGCGGATCATTAACTCCAATTGCCTCGATGCCAAATTGATAAAACTGTCGATACCGTCCAGCCTGTGGGCGCTCTGCTCGGAAGAACGGTCCTTTATAAAATAATTTAACGGGAAGTTGACCTCGATCTAGATTATGTTCGATGACCGCTCGCATTACACCGGCTGTTCCCTCTGGTCTTAAAGTGATGGATCGACCACCGCGATCTTCAAAGGTGTACATCTCTTTGGAGACTACATCGGTTGACTCACCAACTCCGCGAGTAAACAACTCTGTATCTTCAAAAATTGGCAACTCAATTGGTTCATAACCAGCAGCCAGAGCAGGTGCAGTTAATGTTCGCATCACGTATTCGAAAGTGTTCGAACGAGGCGGGAAATATTCTGAAACACCTTTGGGGGCTTGGAATTGCGAACTCATCCGACCACCCCTTCTAGTTTCCAATCCATTGCTGCCTTGAGGAATCTATTGTTTTGTTTCTCGTACTTCATTGTTGTCTCATCCCCATGACCCGGCAGGACCCGTAAGTCATCTGGCAAGATCGCAATTTTCTCACGAAGACTCTGTTCCATGTCGCGCAATGATCCACGCGGCAAGTCGGTGCGGCCAATGGCGCCCTTAAAGAGAACATCGCCGCTCACCAGGGCGTATCCATCTACTACGGAAACAATCGAACCAGGAGTGTGGCCAGGAGTATGAATAAATTCAAAACTCATCTCCCCTAGTTTGATCCGTGCTCCATCTGTTACTGAATACGTGTTGCGAGGTTCGCTGAAATCTACATTTCCACCCGAGCTCGCCTTCAATTCATTTACGAGTGCTTGGCTCTGTGGACCCATCGCTCGTTCCGGGAAACTCAACAAATCTCTATCTGCTTCATGAACATAACAATCAGTTTCAACAAAATCATCGATTCGAGATATCAAAGAAAAAGTGTGATCTAAATGGCCGTGAGTAATGACGATCGCACCAATCTTTAAGTTATGTTCCTTTAACTTATTTTCGATTGCAAGATTCATATGAGGGATATCAATCCCCGGATCCACGATGACACATTCTTTGCCCGACGAAGGAGCAATCACCCAGCAGTTGGTTTGGTAGTACGGCGCAATCACTCGATCAATGAGAAGGCTCACCGGTGGATTCTCCCAAGTATGCGCCGATTTCCCCGCTCAAAATGGGGTCTGTAAGGGAGGAGTTTTTACAGATGGGAGAAGCGGGGGTACCGTGTGACCCTCACCAACCGCTGAACCCACAACGCCTTTGATCCAGATGAAGGCGCGCAACGTTCGAGAAAGTAAGGCCGCTATGGAACCGCTCGATAATCAAGTATCACTCCCTAACTCTGCTGCTGCAGCTCTTATCGGAGATCCCGCCAAATTCGGTCGAGTAGATGAAAACGGCATGGTTTATGTTCGAACCAGCGATGGCGAAAAAGTTGTTGGCTCTTATCCAGGTAAAACCCCCGAAGAGGCGTTGGCTTACTTTGTCCGTAAATTTGAAATTGTTGCGTCGGAAGTAGCGCTCCTCGCTGCTCGAATCATTAGCGGTGCGATGGTGCCCGAAGATGCTCTCGATGCAGTGAAGAAACTTCGCAATCAGATTGATCATCTCAATGGCGTTGGCAACCTTGATGCCCTTCGCAGCTCATTAGAACAAATTCCTCCGCTAATCGATGAACACCGTCCGGCATATGAAGCGAAGAAAGCCGCCGAAGCAGAAGCAAAAGCTGCCAAGAGAGCTGCTGCAATCGCAGCTAAGGAAGCGTTAGTTGTCGAGGCCGAAGGCCTAGTTGACTCCACAAGTTGGAAAGCCACAGGCGAGCGCCTCAAAGTACTTCTCGATGAGTGGAAGAAAGCACCTCGTCTGGATAAAAAGACCGATGGTGAACTTTGGAAGCGTTTCTCTGGGGCTCGCAATAAATTTGATAAGCGGCGCCGTACCCATTTCGCTTCCCTTACTCAACAACAGAATCAAGTAAAGAGTTCAAAGGAAAAGATCGTCAGCGAAGCTGAATCTCTCGCTACATCAACCGACTGGGTTGCAACTGCGCGTCGATATAAGTCACTCATGGATGAATGGAAAGCCACAGGTCGCGGCAAGAAGAATGACGATGCGAAGTTATGGAATAGATTCAAAGCGGCTCAAGACACATTCTTTGCCGCAAAAAATGCTGACCTAGAGAAGCGTGGCGAATCAATGGCTGCAAATCTTGAGAAGCGAGAAGCTCTCGTCGCTGAGATTGAAGCGCTTCTACCCATTACAAACCTCGATGACACACGACGTAAGTTCCGAGACCTTCGCACCAAACTCTCAAAGGTTGGAATGGTCGACCGTAAGAAGCGCGCGAGCCTAGATAAGCGCGTTGATATTGTTGAGATGACAATTAAGGAAGCTGAGCAAGAGCAGTGGCGTCGCAGTGATCCTGGCGCCCGCGCTCGAGCTAACGATGTTGTTAATCAGCTTATGAGCGCTGTTTCAGACTATGAGGCGAAAGCTGCCAAAGCTGAAGCTGCGGGAGATGCGCGGAAAGCTGCAGAACTCCGTGAAGCTGCTGCCGCACGCCGCATGTGGCTAAGCGAGGCTCAAAAAGGGCTTGCTGATTTCACAACTGCTTAGTTGTTGGTAACGCGATACACATCGTAAACACCTTCAATTCTGCGGACTGCCGATAGAACCACGTCGAGGTGTGAAGCATCCGCCATCTCGAATGTGAAGCGGGAAAATGCCACTTGGTCCTTTGTGGTGTTCACCGCAGCGTGGAGAATATTTACTTGTTGATCAGAGAGCGTGCGTGTTATGTCCGAAAGCAGGCGAGCTCGATCCAAGGCTTCAATCTGAATATTGACTAGGAAGACCGATTTCGCGTTCGGATCCCACTTAACTTTGATGATGCGATCTCCTTGGTGAAATTTCAGGTCCGCAACATTGACGCAATCAGTGCGATGAATGGAAACTCCATTTCCGCGAGTAATAAAACCAGTAATCGCATCTCCAGGCACGGGCGTGCAACAACGCGCTAGTTTTACTAATACATCATCAACGCCTTCCACCTGAATTCCGCTCGCACTACGACGTGCGCTGCGGGCAGCGTTGCCAGTAACAATTCCTTCGAGCAAAGGTGTGTCGTGCGTTTCTTCAAGTCCAAGTGACGCTTCTAATCGTTCAATTACATGATTAGCTGAAATATGCCCGTCGCCAACGGCGGCATACATCGCATCAATATCTGGATAATTCAGATCGTGCGCTAATTGCAGCAGCGAGTGTCCGCCAAGAATCTTTTGAAGCGGAAGACCTGCTTTACGCATCTGACGAGCAATAGTTTCCTTGCCAGCATCGATCGCCTCTTCCCTGCGCTCTTTCGTGAACCAGGCCTTGATCTTCGAACGAGCTCGTTGTGATTTAACAAAATTAAGCCAATCTCGACTTGGCGCGGCGTTCTCTCCTTTATTTGTCACAACTTCGACAACATCTCCATTGGATAGGGGCGCCTCCAGTGAAACCAATTTCCCATTTACCTTCGCGCCGATACAGCGATTACCAACTTCTGTATGTACCGAGTATGCGAAATCGACAGGTGTTGACCCAGACGGTAGAGCAATGACACTCCCCTTAGGGGTAAATACAAAAACTTCTGGAGTACGTAGATCAAATCGAAGAGCATCTAAGAATTCGCTTACGTCAGAAGTTTCCTGTTGCCACTCGTGGAGTTGCTTCAGCCAGAGCATGTCTGGTGAATCATCGGACCTCGCTGAATTCTTCAATTTGTACTTCCAGTGCGCCGCAATGCCGTATTCCGCTCGTCGATGCATGTCGTGGGTTCGGATCTGGATCTCTACTGCTTTACCCGTCGGACCAATCACCGTCGTATGCAGTGATTGATAGAGATTGAACTTTGGCATCGCTATGTAATCTTTAAAACGCCCTGGGACTGGATTCCACCGCGCGTGAATCGCACCAAGCACTGCGTAGCAATCTCGCACATCGTTAACCAACACTCGTATACCTACCAGATCGTAAATATCGTTGAACTCTCGTCCGCGCACGACCATCTTTTGATAAACGCTATAAAGATGCTTCTGACGGCCAGTTACTGTGGCTTGTATCCCCTCTTGCGTCAGATCCTGCTCAACAACCGCGATTACATCGTTCGTTAATTTCTCTCGGGAGGGATTGCGCTCAATAACAAGTCTTTCGATCTCCTCGAATTTCTTCGGCTCAATGAACTTAAATGAGAGATCTTCTAGCTCCCACTTAACTGCATTCATTCCAAGTCGATGAGCCAGCGGGGCATAAATATCTAGGGTTTCTCGGGCTTTGCGAGCCGATGATTCAGGCTCAACAAATTGCCATGTGCGGGCGTTGTGTAATCGATCAGCTAATTTGATAACAAGGACTCGAATATCTTTCGCCATCGCCACAACCATTTTGCGAACAGTTTCCGCTTCGGCTGTTGGGCCATACGTCAATCGATCTAGCTTGGTAACTCCCTCAACAAGTGAAGCAACTTCTTCGCCGAATTCTTCACGTAACTTTGCCGGCGAATAGGAAGTGTCTTCCACAGTGTCATGAAGGAGCGCAGCTGCGATCGTGGCGGGGTCTAATCCAAAATCAACCAAGATCTCCGCGACCGCGACTGGGTGAGTGATGTAAGGATCACCGCTCTTGCGGAGCTGTCCACGATGAGCGTTCTCGGCAGCAACAAATGCGCGCTCTACTATGGAGACATCTTCATTACTGGCATCACGAAGCCGTCGCACGACTGGAGTGATGAGCGCGTTCATGCGCTTAGATTACTTGAGCTCTATTTGCGGCGCTTCTTGCGATTCTTCTGTGAGATCTCTGTCGCAACAGATCCACCTTGTCGGGCCGCAACGCGTTGATTGAGCGCCTTAATGGCTGGCTCGCGTTCACGTAGGCTGGCAAGAATTGGAGCTGCGATAAAGATCGAAGAATAAGTTCCAGCAATAAGTCCGATAAAGAGAGCCAGCGCCAAATCTTTCAAGGTGCCAGCGCCCAGTAGTCCAGCGCCAACGAAGAGAATCGCAGCAACCGGAAGAAGTGCGATGAGCGATGTATTCATGGAGCGCACGAGAGTTTGATTCACAGCGAGGTTTGTTGCTTGCGCGTACGTACTCTTTCCAGTGCTGGTGATTGTCCTGGTATTTTCACGCACTTTGTCGAAGACAACAACGGTGTCATACAAGGAATAGCCCAAGATAGTAAGAAAGCCAATAACGGTTGATGGAGTAACTTCAAAACCCACCAAGGCGTAAATTCCTACCGTAATAAATACGTCATGGATCACCGCAACAATGGCTGCGACAGCCATTTTTGGCTCAAAGGTCAGCGCAAGGTAAATCATGATGCAGATTAGGAATGCAATCAGCCCTTGGAAAGCCTTCTTTGAAATCTCATCGCCCCAAGAAGGTCCAACATTCTGGGTATCGATAGATTCAACGGTGACACCAAACTTTGCTGCCAGCGCATCTTGAATGGCATTGGATTCTGCAGGTTCAAGTACTCCGGTCTGGATGCGGATCTTGTCGTTGCCAATCGTCTGCACAATGGTATTTCCGGTATATCCAGTGGATGAAACAACCGAACGAGCTTCTTCCACCGTTCCTGAAGCTGTAGTTACTGTGAAAGCTGAACCACCTTTGAACTCGATTCCTAGGTGCAAGCCTTGAACACCGAGAGCAAAGATTGATAACGCAACAAATACGCCGGAGAGCGCGTACCACTTCTTTCGAGCGTTGATGATGTTGATAGAAGTTTCACCGCGGTAAAGCCGTCCGCCAAGTCCAGTAAATTTCATAATTTAAGCAACCTTCCCTTCGACAGCTGCGTTAGCCATACCAACGCTTCGAGGAGAGACGCCCGACCATGATGCGCCGCTCTGGAAATATTTAAGTTTTGCTAACAGGCTCACCAATGGCTTGGTGAAGAAGAAGATCACAATCAAGTCAACTGCAGTTGTGAGTCCAAGAGTAAATGCAAAGCCTCGAACGCTTCCGACCGAGACGATGTAGAGAACAACAGCAGAGATAACTGAGACAAGGTCTGCGACGATGATGGTACGACGAGCTCGCTGCCAACCAGTTTCAACTGCGACTCGAAGTGGTTTGCCATCGCGCATTTCGTCACGTATACGTTCGAAATAAACGATGAATGAGTCAGCGGTGATACCAATTGCCACAATCATTCCTGCGATACCAGCGAGGGTAAGTGTGAAACCAACCCACTTACCTAGAAGCAAGCAGATGAGAAGAACATGGAGTCCCGCGATAAGCAGTGATCCAATGACCACAGAACCGAGCGCTCGGTAATAGAGAAGTGAATAGAGAACAACGAGAAGCAATCCAAGGCCACCGGCTAGGAGACCAGCAACGAGTTGATCATTTCCCAGAGTCGGTGAAACTTGCTGAACCTCTCCGCGATCAAAGGCGAGTGGAAGTGAGCCGTACTTCAAAACATTGGCGAGATCTTGAGCTTCGACTTGGGTAAAGCTTCCTGTGATTTGCGCGCTTCCACCGAGAATTGCTTCGTTAATTCTTGGGGCAGATACAACGACGCCATCAAGGACAATAGCTACCTGATTCTGTGGTGAAGGCAGATTAACCACGCTCTGTGTGAGAGTTCCGAATTTCTTTGAACCTTCTCCAGTGAAATCTAATGAGACAAACCAACCGCTAGCGTTCTGTTGATCGAGGGCAGCTGTTGCGCCTTTGATGTCGCTTCCCACTACTTGTGCGGCAGCCAAAATATAACGGGCTGCACCATCGCGGTCACAGGTAACAATGGGAGAAGTTGCAACATCGCCACCGCTTCCCAAAGTTGATTCAGGTTTGGTGCAATCAAGTGACTTGAATGCAGTCACTATTTCAGGAGGTAACGTTCCTCCTTGTAGCAAAGTGTCATCTTCAGCAGTTGGGATCGCACTTGTCTGAAGCAAAACTTGCCTAAAGCGCAGCTCCGCAGTTTGTCCGACGAGCTCAACAACGCGACGACCTGTCTCCCCAGGAACAGAGATCACAATCTGTCGATTGGTGCCGGTTCCTTCCGCCGCAACTTCAGCTTCAGCTACACCCAAAGAGTTGACGCGCTGGCGAATAATCGCAACCGCTTGGTCAATCGCTTCGGCGGTGACTTGGCCTTCTTGTCCCGCTTGAAGTCGAGGTTGCAAGGTCACGCTGGTTCCACCGCGCAGATCTAATCCAAGGTTGATAGAGGTAGCGCCGGTTGCAATTGCTACTCCATAAAGAATTGCGGTCGCCAGAACCGTAACAAGAAGGGTGCGAACGGGGCGCGCATTTTTTGCGGCGCCTGAGTTGCGCTGATTATTTGCGTAAGACCTATTTTCGAACGACATGGGGCGAAAGTCTAGGCCTGGAATTCAGGACTGTCGAAAAGTCCGAGTGATTGGGCCGGGGGTGTCTTCCCCAAATGCTTCCAGGCCAGCGCGGTTGCAGCACGCCCTCGAGGAGAACGGACCATAAATCCACTTCTCACAAGAAAAGGTTCTGCTACCGATTCCACTGTTTCTCTCTCTTCGCCAACAGCCATAGCAAGTGTGTTCAGTCCCACAGGTCCGCCACCAAATTGCTCAATCAGAGCCTTCAAAATTGAAGTGTCGAGGCGATCTAATCCAATTTCATCAACCTCATACATGGTGAGCGCCGAGCGAGTTGTTTCGATATCAATCGCGCCGTTTCCATGAACTTGCGCGTAATCACGAACCCGGCGGAGCAGACGATTAGCAATACGCGGAGTTCCTCGCGAGCGACGACCTAATTCAATAACGGACTCCTTTGTTATCGAGACTTCGAGCAAAGTGGCGCTGCGTTCAACAATCTTGGCGATATCGTCTTCGTCGTAAAAATCGAGATGAGCGGTAAAACCAAAACGATCTCTCAATGGTCCGGGCAAAAGACCTGCACGAGTGGTGGCTCCTACAAGAGTGAAGTGTGGAAGATTCAACGGAATAGCCGTTGCACCAGGTCCCTTGCCAACAACCACGTCTACCCGGAAATCTTCCATTGCCATGTAAAGCATTTCCTCAGCGGGTCGCGCCATGCGATGAATTTCGTCAAGGAAAAGAATTTCCCCTTCAACGAGTGAAGAGAGTATCGAAGCTAAATCGCCAGCATGAGTGATGGCAGGTCCACTCGTCACACGAATCGGTGCTTGCATTTCTGTTGCAACGATCATCGCAAGAGTTGTTTTACCCAAACCAGGTGGCCCCGAAAGAAGAATGTGATCCGATGGAGTACCGCGCTCGCGCGCGGCTCTTAATAGAAGGTCAACTTGGTCTTTAACTCGTTGCTGTCCCACGAACTCTTGTAACGATGTTGGGCGCAGCGCTTGTTCTGCTGTGATGTCCTCAGGTGACATCGATGAATTCATTAACTCATCGCTCATGATTTACGCCGTGACTGAGCCAGAGCTAACTTCAGCATCTCAGGAAGATCCGTTTCGGTTGGAGTACGTCCAAAGTCAGAAAGAACATCATCTAGCGCAGATTCCGCCTCTTTCGCAGAGTAACCCAATCCCGTTAACGCACCGATAACTTGAGTACGCCAAGGCCCAGATAGTGAACTCTTGCTGCGGTATCCCCCACCGAATTTATCTTTGAGTTCCAGAATTATTCGAGACGCAACTTTCTTTCCGATACCAGGAACTCTTTCGAGCGCCGCGTTGTCTTGAGCGGCAATCGCACTCCTGAGTTCTTCTGGTTGATAGACCGCGAGTAGCGCACTGGCCACTTTAGGACCTATTCCAGTGACCGATTGAAGTTGCTCGAAAAGGTTCTTTGCATCGGCATTACTAAAGCCAAATAAAGTCCATGAGTCTTCGCGAACTACGAGAGAGGTGTGAAGGGAAATCGATTGACCGACTCGGCTATCTGCAGCAAGTTCGGGCGCCACAGTAACCTGGTAACCAATTCCTCCAACATCGATGACAAGTTGGTTTAGGCGAACATCAAGAATAGAGCCAGATAAGTGGGCAATCATCGTCGCTACTTCTTCGCCTTACTTTTCAAAATCTTCAAACGAGACCGCTCCTTCGCAGCAGCAGATGCAATTCTCTTCGAACCTGCTCCTCTCCAATGATGGCAGATAGCCAGAGCGAGGGCATCTGTTGTATCAACTGGTTTCGGTGGCGCATCTAAATTAAGAATTTTCGTGACCATTGCAGCGACTTGCTTCTTATCAGCTCTTCCTGAGCCCGAAACTGCAGCCTTGACCTCACTAGGGGTATGAAGCGCTATGGGAGCTCCCGACTGTGCAGCTAACAACAATGCAACACCCGCAGCTTGACCAGTCGCCATCGCAGTTCGAACATTCAATTGCGAGAAAACTCTTTCGACAGCAATTACGTCTGGCTTATAGCGCTTGATCCAATTATTTAGTTCATCGTGTAATTGAAGAAGTCGTTGATCCAGCGTGGCATCTACATCAGTACGGATAACGCCACAATCAATGAGTACAAGTTCACGCGCTCCACGCCGCTCCACGATGCCGATACCGCATCGAGTTAATCCAGGATCTACTCCAAGAACACGCACCTGCAAAGCCTAATGCGCAGGAAAAACGGGCTAAGAAAGGCTCGCCATCACTTCATCAGAAACATCAAAATTTCCATAAACATTCTGGACATCATCACATTCTTCAATTGCATCAATTAACTCAAAGACAGCTTTTGCTTGGGAGGCATCCACGGGGATAGACATCGACGGTAGAAATGAAACATCGGCAGATTCATAATCAATACCTGCCGTCTGAAGCGCTGAGCGAATATCAACCAAATCGGTTGCTGCGCTTACTATTTCGAAGTTCTCTCCAAGATCGTTCACTTCCTCGGCGCCAACATCAAGTACGCATTCAAGAATTCGATCCTCCGTGAGAGTTGCACTCCCCTGATCCTTCTTCACGATAACGACGCCTTTGCGATTGAACATGTACGCAACAGAACCAGGATCAGCCATAGTTCCACCATTTCGGGTGACAGCGACGCGGACTTCAGAAGCTGCGCGATTGCGATTATCCGATAGACATTCAATGAGAATTGCTACTCCACCTGGGCCATAACCTTCATACATAATCGTCTCCCAATGAGAGCCCGACTCGTCTTGTCCCGATGCTCGTTTCAACGCTCTTTCAATATTGTCGCTGGGGACTGAGTTCTTCTTCGCCTTTTGAATTGCATCATAAAGCGTTGGATTTCCCGCCGGATCAGCGCCACCGTTTCGCGCGGATACTTCAATTGCTTTTATGTATTTGGCAAAGGCGCGAGAGCGTTTGGAATCAATCAACGCCTTCTTGCGTTTGATTGTTGCCCATTTGGAATGACCTGACATTAACGTGAACCAACCTTCAAAGACTCTTTGCAGACAGAATCAACGAAATAGCGGTGTACTCGGTTATCGCCAGTCAGTTCGGGATGAAATGAAGTGGCAAGGAGATGTCCTTGGCGAATTGCAACGGGATGACCATCTACGTTCGCAAGAACCTTGACCTCTGATCCAACAGACTCAACCCATGGCGCTCTAATAAAAATCGCTCGGAATGGAGCATCAGTAATTCCCGAAAACTGTAGATCAGCTTCAAATGAATCAACTTGTCGGCCGAAGGCATTTCTGCGCACAACAGCATCTATTCCGCCAAAAGTTTCTTGTCCTTCAATCGCATCAAGGACCGTATTTGCAATCAGAATCATTCCAGCGCAAGATCCGTAAACCGGCATACCATCGTGAATGCGCGAGGTAATGAGATCAAATACTCCAAAAGAACGAGCTAACTTTGCGATGGTGGTCGATTCCCCACCGGGAATAACAAGGGCATCTACTGCGGAGATTTCATCAGGCCTTTTAACGGCAACTGCGGTTACTCCACAATCTCCAAGAGAGCGAATATGTTCGCGTACGTCACCTTGGAGCGCTAAGACTCCAATCTTCACGTGAGCTACCAGCCTCGCTCAGCAAGACGATGAGGAACGGGTATGTCAGCAACATTGATACCAACCATCGCTTCACCTAAACCACGTGATTGTTCCGCAACAACTTTTGGATCATCAAAGAAAGTAACGGCTTTGACAATCGCTGCTGCGCGCTTTGCAGGATCACCTGATTTGAAGATTCCTGAACCAACAAAAACGCCATCGGCGCCAAGTTGCATCATCATTGCTGCATCGGCTGGGGTTGCAATTCCCCCGGCGGTAAAGAGAACAACTGGAAGTTTTCCACTTTCTGCAATCTCTTTGACCAATTCATAAGGTGCTTGCAATTCTTTTGCGGCTACATAAAGTTCGTCTTGGCGCATTGATGTGAGGCGGCGAATTTCATCCGAGATTGCTCGCATATGCGTGGTCGCATTGGAAACATCTCCGGTACCCGCTTCGCCTTTGGAGCGAATCATGGCTGCACCTTCGTTGATACGACGAAGCGCTTCGCCAAGGTTTGTGGCACCGCAAACAAAAGGAACCGTGAAATTCCATTTATCAATATGGTGTGTGTAATCGGCTGGGGTCAAAACTTCTGACTCGTCGATGTAATCGACGCCAATTGCTTGAAGAATTTGGGCTTCAACAAAATGTCCAATGCGAGCCTTTGCCATTACTGGAATAGAAACTGATTTTTGAATCTCAGCAATCATGTCGGGATCTGACATGCGGGCAACGCCACCTTGGGCGCGAATATCGGCAGGGACACGTTCCAGGGCCATCACAGCTACTGCGCCAGCATCCTCAGCGATGCGTGCTTGTTCTGCGTTGACGACATCCATAATGACGCCGCCTTTGAGCATTTCTGCCATTCCTCGCTTAACGCGCGAGGTGCCTGTTACATGTTCGTTAGCCATGGTCGGATTCTACTTTGAAAGCGAAATCCCGCGAATCCGCCTATTCCTGAGCCTTTATCGGAGCGAACTCAAATTCAGGCTGCTGATCAGTTAGAAATATCCAAACTTGACCACGTTGAAAGAAGGCATCGGTTCCATCCTCGAGCGTCCATGTAGTTGGAGCCTCAGGAGTTGCGCGTTCCCATATTGCCTTGGTGACCGATCCGTTACGAAGCAAGTATCCAGTGCCGGTACCAGTAACAGTTGTCTTAGGAGTAACTCCTCCAAATTTATCCCCATACTCGGAAGGGCTTATGTTGGCGATCTGTATCACCATCATGGGCGAACCAAGTTGCTCACCACTTGCTGCAAGGTTTGCCTTATTGTCGTGATCAAGCACAAATCGCCGTTCAGACTTATTCCACATCGCTTTATAAATTGCATTGGGCCAGCGAATTGTCGCTGAGAGAATTTTTTTGGCCGAAGCCGCACGAGCTCCATGTTTCCAACCTACAGATTTTACCGACTCAACTTCAGAGGCTTTCTCCAGTAACAGATTTGGCTTCACCATCATGGCGTAAGGCGCAGTTCTCTCTGGGTCGTTGAAAAAGATACTCGGAGGATTTCGCTCTGCACTCAAGTTCACGATATTCGAAGCAGACAAAACTGGACGAAGCTTTGATTGAGAACCGCTATAGAGAAACCCGACCTTGCCAAATTGAGCCAAGATATCGATATCGCTAATTCTGGCAGAACGAATTGGCCCAAGAATTTCGGGATAGTTTGAACTGTAGATACCCATCACACGAGTCAATCCCGCTTCAACTTGTGTCACAAAGACGACGTCGGCAAATTCAATGCCTTCTTGTGGATGTGCATAAACAGTGTCATCGAATTTAACAGCAAGGACTTTTCCATTGGAACCAGGAAGTCCAGTTAAAACATTCCTCTCAATTTCAGGCTGTGATTGCTCGCCTCCGCTCACTAATGAGCAGCTGCTCAGAAGAGCAACCATGATTAAACCAATGAATCTCTTCATCGCTTGGGTTCCTGAAGAGAATCATCTTCAAAGGCATGTTTGACTGGTAGAGGAGCGTGACCTGCAAGCCTAAAAATTCGATAAATCAACTTCTCACGGCGCGATCGAGCCGCCCCTACAGCCTCGACATGGAGCGAAATTGCAATACGTAAACGCTCAGTAATGAGATCTAGTTCCGAGAAAAGTTGTGGGTAAGAAGCAATCAATTCATCATCTTCGCTCAAAATAAGCAGCGCTTGAGTCAATCCACTCTCGGCCTCACTACGCTCTGAGATATCCGCCTCACGGGCTTGGTGTGCAGCCGCGGTCAAAAGAAGGTTCGTCGCTGGATCGATTTTCTCTTGATGTGCAATATCGAGTGCTAACGCCGCTCTGCGCTGCAATATCGCATCGAGATTCGCCCATGAAGTTTCAGCGCGGTGATGTAATCGATCCAGGCGATTAGCGCTAAAGGTGAGATACCAGATAGCGATGAGGATCAGCAGGGGTATCCAAAAGTAGGTTTGCATCACTCCTCATCCTCTCGTGTGAAGAATCTATTCCATGGTCGGGTCTCTGAAACTAGCCTAACTTTTTCATCTTCCCCTCGAGCATGAAGATAAACATTCATAATCTCATCGCTTACCTGGGACCAATCAAATCGTTCAGCTCGTTCCAATCCCTTTCGAGTGAAGTCCGCTCGTAACTCTGGTTTTCGAAGCAATTCAATAATCGATGTCGCAAGTTGCTCCGAATTCTCATTCTCGAATAGTCGTCCGTAGCGGCCTTCATCGAGTAAAGATCTAAACGCTGGAATATTGCTGGCCACAATCGGAACTCCGGCTGCCATAGCCTCGGTAAGAATGATTCCAAAAGACTCTCCACCTGTGTTGGGAGCAACGTAGATATCCAATGATTTGAGAAATGCAGCCTTCTCCTCATCATTGATTCGACCTAAGAACTGGAGATGATTACGCAGAGCTGGATTAACGCTCTGCATAGCTTCAATTCCCTCTCCAGGTCCTGCAATTAGAACTTTGAAGTGAGGGAAGATTCGAGCGATGTTGGGAAGGGCTTCCAGAAGTATTCCCAACCCTTTACGTGGCTCGGAAAACCGGCCAATGAACCCAATGCTCAATGGCTTTTTCCACTCGGGATTCGCCTGTGCCTTATGAAAAAAATCTGTGCTAATTCCATTAGGAATCACAACAGCATCGGTATCGAGATGAATCGTTAAGGTTTCGCGCGCCACTTCACTCACAGCAATTCGGGCTCGTAATTTTTCTATTACTGGCTCTAGTAATGGCGCGATAGCAAATGCAACTTTCTGGCGAGGAGCGGCGGCATGAAAAGTTCCTACCAGCGGTCCTTCTGCGATAGAACAAGCAAGCAAAGAAAGTGATGGAATAGCTGGTTCGTGAAGATGTAATACATCAAATTCACCTGATGAAATCCATTGTCGAACTCGCGATGCCGCGACTGGACCAAAGAGTACGCGCGCGACTGCACCGTTATAAGGAATAGCAACAGGACGTCCAGCCGGCGTAACAAAATCATCCTCAATCAATGATTCGTCAGTGGCGGGTGCAAGCACAGAAACTTCATGACCATGATCGCGGTAGTAGCGGGCCAGATCTTTAATATGCGCTTGAACGCCTCCGGGTACATCCCACGCGTAAGGCGAAACGAATCCTATTTTCATGGCCGCTCCACGAAATCTTTATCAATAAAGATTCTTTGTTGCATGTGCCATGACGTTGGATTTTTACGTATTGCGTCTTCGAATCTTGAAGCAATAACTTGAGTGACTCGTGCAATCTCGCGGTTCTTGTCAGCTGCGCGATCTACGGTGATTGGGGGTGTAAAGAAAACTTCAATACCTTCGCGTCGGTACGCAACAAAGGCGGTTATCAGATCCGCGCCCGTGTCATAAGCCAGACGAGCCGGACCTGCTGGCATTCGCGCAGTTGCTCCAAAGAAGTGAACATCGATCCCAGATTTACTTAAGTCGCGATCTGAAACGAGAGCTACCAACTCGCCACGATCTTTAAGAATCATCTCCAGTTCATTCAGCACTCCAGCATCAAGATCAAGAACATTCATCCCCATGCGTTCACGATGGGCCAAGAATTTGCGGAATAGCCGCTCTGGTTTTAGATGCTCGGCGACGGTATTAACCCGAGCACCTTTCGCACAGAAGTAAGCACCTGCATGGTCCCAGTTCCCGGCATGTGGGACAGCAACGATCACCCCGCGTTTCTTTTCAATCGGCTCAAAGAGGAAGTTCTCGTTATTCGTAACTGTGGAATGGAGAGTTTTTTCTGTACTCCAGTCGGAGATTCGAAAGGTATCGCACCAGTATCTCATCGCTGAACGCAAACCATCTTTAACCATTTCTTCTAGCTCGACCACAGAGACATCTGGCGCAACATGGCGATAATTGATTCGAAGTCGCTGAACTCTTTTTCCATTTCTTCGATACGAAATTCCTGCAAGGCTTTCAAAGACTTTGTACGCGATTCCTTCTGGGAGATAGCGAACCAACTTCCAGAGCGCGCTGTAGAGCACGTAAGTAATCCAGCTGATCACTCTCATCAACCTCGTTTGACGACAATAAGTCTTTGAACGATAGTGATGATGCTCAGAATTGCAATCACTCCCAAGGCAATATCTAACGCCCACGAGATTCCTAGTCCATACAGTCCTGTGCCAACCAGAAGTCCAATCAATCTCTCTGCGCGTTCGGCAATTCCGACGCTACATTCAATTCCAAGACTTTCTGCTCGCGCCCGAATATACGGAATGAGCGATCCAGTTATCAGCGCTGTGAGCGCCAGATAAACCGTCAGCGACATCCCTCCTTGACTGTACGCAAAGACCAAAATTCCAGCACAGATGGCAGCATCAGTAATGCGATCAAGAGTTGAATCAATCAAGGCTCCCCATTTTGTGGATCCTTGTTGCGATAGACGAGCCAATGTTCCATCGAAGAGATCGCTGAGCGCGAAGAGTGACACTACAACGGTCCCAATGAAAAATTCACCTTGCGAAAAGAAAAAGAGCGCGGATAAGACACCACCTAGCGCACCAACCACCGTTAAGCCATTTGCGGTAATCCCGACCGACAGCATCGCTTTGCAGATAGGAGTAATGAAGGCCGTGACAGGCGCCTTAAATCGATTGGCAATCATTGTGCTCATCGTAGGCTTTAGGCGTGAGCGAACCCAAGAATTTCCTCCCACCGCGCATAGTTCTTGTCGGTCATCCCAGTTCCCACCCGCGTGATGTGGCAGAGAAACTTCAACTCTCGTCAGCACAGGTTGTAGAGCTTGCAGGTCCGGTGGATATCGACACAGAGATTTCACAGTCAGATCTTTTCGTTCTTGTCATCAGCGCCAAGACTGGGGTCTCCGCAGAGATGACTTCAACATGGAATATTGCGTCAGAGAAGCAAGTGCCACGTCTCGTCATCGTCAATGGTCTAGAGATGAATGAAACAGATTTCGATGACATCGTTCTGATTGCAAATCGCATTCTTGAAAGCGTTATCACTCCCTACTTGGTGCTCCATGACGAACTTGGAGAGCCGGTTGGGCTCATCTCACTCAGTGATAATCAAGTGCGTGATTACTCCAGTGGAGTAGTCAACATCTATCCAGCAGATTCTGAACTGCAATCTCTTGTCGCGGATTTCAAGGAAGAGCTTGAAGAGTCAACAATCGAATTTGATAGCAGCGCCTTTCAGGCTGGTTTGATCGTGCCCGCACTCCCCTTCGTCGCTTCACGAAATATCGGAGTGGATGAATTTCAAGCGTATTTGGAGCTTGTTACCAAGCGTTAGCTATCTCGTCTCGGGTTTGAGAAAGTAATTTAGGAAGAACTTTTGTCTGACCAATAATTGGCATGAAGTTAGAATCTCCAAACCAGCGCGGTACAACATGTTGGTGAATGTGATCAGCGACTCCAGCTCCCGACAAAGCCCCTTGATTGAGTCCGATATTGAAACCACCGCAGTTTGAAACTTTTCGCAGCACAGTCATCGCGTGCGCTGTGAAAGCCTGCATCTCGTTTCGCTCACTCTCAGTTAATTCAGTCAGATCTGCAACATGTCGATTGGCGCAGATCAACATATGGCCAGCGTTATATGGATAAAGATTGAGAACCGCATATACCTCTTTGCCGCGAGCAACGATGAGCGCTTCTTCATCACTCATCTGAGGGATTGTGCAGAATGGACAAGGCACATCGTTATCTGCTTTTGGACGATTCTCGCCTGACAGATATGCCATTCGATGGGGCGCCCAGAGTCGTTCCCAGCGATCGGGAATCCCTGCCCCGCCCATTAAAACTTCATCGCCCATAACGTGTGGTGATTCTAGATCTGAGCTCGTGAACTGATTGCAGTAAGAACTTCGGCGACTGCTTCCTTAATTGGAATTCCATTCTTCTGCTCGCCATTTCTATATCGGAAAGAGACCGCTCCTGCTTTCTGGTCTTCCTCTCCCGCAATCATCATGAAAGGAATCTTCTCTGTCTGCGCATTGCGAATCTTTTTCTGCATGCGATCATCAGAGCTATCGAGCTCCACTCTGATCCCAGCGCGTTTCATCTCGTGCACCACGCCAGATAAGTAATCGTTGAAGGCCTCAGCTACTGGAATTCCGCGCACCTGAACTGGAGCAAGCCATGGAGGGAACGCTCCCGCATAATGTTCCGTAAGCACACCAAAGAAACGTTCGATCGAGCCAAAGAGGGCGCGATGAATCATCACAGGTTGCTGGCGCGAACCATCAGTGGCCGTGTACCCAAGGTCGAAGCGTTGCGGTAATTGGAAATCTACTTGAATAGTGGACATCTGCCAGGTTCGACCGATTGCATCCTTAGCTTGCACAGAAATTTTGGGGCCATAGAACGCGGCTCCACCCGGATCAAGAACAAGTTCTAGCTTCTGCTTCTCTGCCGCTTGGCGCAGCGCATTGGTAGCGGCCTCCCAATCAGCATCAGATCCAACTGATTTCTCTGGATTGCGAGTAGATAGTTCGAGGTAGAAATCTTCTAAGCCGTAATCTCGCAACAGATTAAGAACGAAGGTGAGCAAACTGTCGAGTTCATCCGCCATCTGCTCTTTTGTGCAATAAATATGTGCATCATCTTGAGTGAATCCACGTGCACGAGTAATACCGTGGACTACACCTGATTTCTCATAGCGATAAACAGTTCCAAATTCGAAGAGACGGAGTGGTAAGTCTCGATAGGACTTAGGCGTTGATTGAAAAATAAGGTTGTGAAATGGGCAGTTCATAGGCTTCATGTAGTACTTCTGCCCGGCCTTCTTGATGGTTCCATCTGCATGAAGTTCTTCATCCATCACCATTGGCGGGTACATGCCTTCGGCGTACCACTGGAGATGGCCCGATGTCTCAAAGAGCGCTGCCTTGGTCAAATGAGGCGAGTAAACGAATTGGTAATCCTCTTCTTCGTGACGTTTGCGAGAGTAATCCTCCATCGCACGTCGCACGATTCCACCCTTGGGATGAAAGACAGCAAGTCCAGAACCAATTTCTTCTGGAAACGAAAAGAGATCAAGTTCTGCACCTAGGCGTCGATGATCTCGTTTCTCTGCTTCAGCTAAGAGATGTAGGTACTGATCGAGTTCTTCTTGTGATGGCCATGCCGTTCCGTAGATTCGTTGCAACATTGGATTCTTCTCGGAACCACGCCAATAAGCGCCCGCGCTGCGCATCAATTTGTAGGCAGGTATGTATTTGGTGGATGGGATATGGGGGCCGCGACATAAGTCTCCCCACACCGCTTTTCCATCACGACCTAAATTGTCATAGATCGTTAGTTCGCCGGCACCGACTTCAACGCTGGCACCTTCAGCAGCATCGGATGATTTCAATGTGACCAATTCGCATTTGTACGGTTCATGTGCAAGTTCTTTGAGCGCATCGCTATCAGTAATAGGTCGCCGCTTGAATCTCTGTCCATCTTTAATGATCTTCTTCATTACCGACTCGAGACGAGTTAGGTCCTCGGGAGTAAAAGGTTTTTCCGGATCAAAGTCATAATAAAAACCATCATTAATTGGCGGACCAATACCTAAGCGAGTCTGGGGAAAGGTTTCTTGCACGGCTTGCGCCAATACGTGCGCCGTGGAGTGACGCAGAACCATTAGTCCTTCTTCAGAATTGATTGCGATTGATTCAATTACATCGCCTTCGGTGAGATCAGTCCAGAGATCTCGCAAGACTCCATTGATTTTGCAGACAACGATGCAGTTTGGTCCAGGCTTTACCCGATCGGGATAGATTTCCTCGAAAATGAGGGTTGGCTTTGAATCAGATGCGACCGTGCGAGCAGTTCCATCAACAGTAACCTGAATCTGCGCCGACATCATGTGGCGAGGTTACCAAATAGGGCGCTGAGGATGATCGGCTTACGCGAAGTTATAGGCAATAAAGATGATTGAAAGAACCGTGCATACTGCCGCAATCATGTATTTCATCCAGAGTGGAATTCCTACTTTTTCTGCAGCTGTTGCGGCGATTGTTTTGGTCTTAAGTATGGCTCGAGAAGCCCACGCGAATTCGGTTGCCAAAATACCGAGACCTGCGAGTAAGACAAGTAAGCCTGGACCAGGGGCAAAGAGGAAAACTGTTCCAATGATTGTCACCAATCCACCGATGACTCCAATAAACACTCGCCAAATGAGCGAACCGTATGCGGTGCTCTTAATCTGTTGGCGGATATTCATAGCGCAAGTTTACCCAAAATCCACGCGCTAAAGGAGTCCTGCAATTCCCTAACCTCCTGAGAATGCGAATAGAAATTCCCCTCATATCTCTCAACACCCACAATTTCACGAACGCTCGAGGTAATCGCCAATGCGGAAACCTTCGGAAGGTCCCTCTCCAGAAGGGTCCCCTCTTGAACGCCAAAATTTTCAACCAAAAGACCACGAGTGACGCCGGGTAAACATCCGCTTTCAAGAGACGGAGTCCACCATTGACCGTCGCTGAGCCAGATGAGATTTGCCAGCGCACTTTCCATCACTTCGCCTCGCTCATTGACCAGGATTACATCGTCATAACCGCGCTCTCGAGCGCTGCGAAGCGCGAGTGAGTTTTCAGCATAGGAAATGGTTTTGAGCCCTGAAGTAGAAATGCGCGAAGAGATTGCAAATTCGTGCCGTCCAAGAGCGATAAAGCTCTGATCTTCAGCAAAAGCAACATGAGTAATGATGTGTTGGGCATCGCTTAACAAAGTGATACGCAGTCGCCCAAAGGGAATAGCGCTATTAGCTCGGATTACTTCGCGTACTCCATTTTCGATTTGTTCTCTGCTCGGTGCCGAAATCTTCATCTTCTCAGCTGAGCGATTCAATCTTTCAATATGTCGATCAAGTGCAAAGGGGGTTCCGTTATAGGTTCTCAGTGATTCAAAGATTCCATCTCCCAGTAGCCAACCGCCACCAGTCGGTGGCAGAACCAGTTGATCAACAAGGCAATCATTAAGCCAAATCTTCATTATTGGGCTAAGCCAATCAATCGACGCGCTTTCAACTCTGTTTCTTCCCATTCCAATTCAGGATCACTGCCCCACGTTATTCCCGCACCGGTTCCAAAGCGAAGGTAGCTATCAGGTCCTTGCCAGAATGTGCGAATCCCAACTGCAAGTTCAGCGCGACCGTTTTCAACCCAACCAATTGCTCCACAGTATGGCCCGCGCTCGCCTTCATTCTCGGAGATGATTTTTAGCGCTGAACTCTTTGGCGCCCCACTGACTGAACCAGGAGGCATCATCGCTTTCAATAAATCCACGATATCCAATTTTTCATCTAATTCAGCTCGAACATCAGAAACCAAGTGAAATAAACCTGGATGAGGCTCGGTTGCGAGCAAGCGCGGAGTTGAGATAGTTCCAACTTTTGCCACTCTGCCAATGTCGTTTCTGATGAGATCCACAATCATGAGATTTTCAGCATGATCCTTCTCCAGGAATTTCTCGGTCGCCGAGGTTCCTTTGATAGGGCTCGAGACAACAACTGAATCTTTGAGTTCAACAAATCTCTCAGGCGAAGCTGAAGCGATTTCTATGTGAGGAAGCGAGAGGTACGACGCGAAAGGCGCTGGATTGTTTTCTAGGATGCGATGTGCGAGAGGCAACAAAGTGCGGTTCGCAGAGTTCACTGCCTTTAGCGTTCTACATGCATTCACTTGGTAAACATCACCCTTTGAAATACTTTCTTTTATTTTTTCAACATAGAGCTCGTAATCGTTTTTATCGTGAGAACTCTCCCAATCACTGAGTTGAATTCCCT